>Ga0213495_10000062_pt1 | contig 10793 bp, 4 predicted proteins | sample Lodgepole_Yose_1_FD_150982 | JGI IMG/M metagenome (GOLD analysis project Ga0213495, IMG submission 150982) | Leaf-associated microbial communities from Pinus contorta in Yosemite National Park, California, United States - Lodgepole_Yose_1 | ecosystem: Host-associated > Plants > Phyllosphere >... | reverse complement strand
GTCCACGACTTTTTGGAGATCTGGATAAATAGATGATTCTGATGTGGAAACATCTAGCGAACATAATTGTGCAATTACACCTCTTTGCTCATTGAAACACATGGTCCCATATATATATATATATATGTATGTATGTGTGTGTGTGTGTGTGTGTGTGTGTGTGTGTATACTCAATTCCAAATAAAAAGACTTGTCAATAATAGATAATGTAGAAAAAAGAGAATATCTTAGTATATCTTGAAGAAAGAGGATTAAAATATCATGTTAAAACGATCCTTTGACTTAATTCTATTGGATACAAAATTATTATCTAGAAATGCAAAAAATAAAAATAAAAAATACCTATAGACATTGAAGGATACTCTAGAATTATACTATCCACACAATCTTCTCCTCCCTCATTATCTCTTCCTCAGTTACATGCACTATTATGAGAATTGAGTCATCAATGTTATAGCCAACAATTGCCAAGAATTTCTAACAGATGCTAGATAGTTCCAACACATGTTAGGCAAGCCAATACATGCCAAGTGATAAGGCATTCCAAGGTGTGCTAGTTGTTAGGGTGTGGTGCCAATGCATTGTAAAGAGTGTTAGGGAGTTCCAACAAACACAATGGAGCACTAGATTTAATTGCATGTAAATGAATGAACAAGTGTATGTAATAGGGAGTGTTACCCAGTTCTAAGTATGCTAAGAAGGGAGTGATAAGGTATGATAGGCAGTGCCAATGCATGTTAGAGTTATTGGGAACCATGTCGAGATGTACCAAATGACAAGGTGTGCAAATGTGTGTTAAGGAGTGTTCGTGGGTGATAGGGAAACATAAGGGAGCACTAGGCTGAAAAGCATGGAAATGGATGGATAAGATTGTGTGACAGTGAGTTTTAGTGAGTTTCAGGTGCGTTAAGGAGGGAGTGACATGGTATGTTAGGCAGTGTTAGGGCATGCTAGGGTGTCAGGAAGAATGTTTCCAAGATGTGCTAGGTTCTAAAGTGTGTCAATGCGTGCTAGGAAGTGTTACAAAGTGCCAGGGAAACAAAAGGGAGCACTAGGTCAAAATAATGCATGGAAATGAATGAATAATATTTTGTCACAAGAGGTGTAAGTGAGTTCTAGGTGTTCTACATATTCTGGGAAGTGATAAGGCATGCTAGAGTCTATGGAAACATGCCAAGATGTGCTAGGTGCTAGTGTGTGCCAATGCATGTTAGGGAGTTTTAGGGAGTGTTGCAAAAGCACAAGGGAGCACTAGTTTCAAATGCATGGAAATGAATGAATTCGAGTGCGTGATAGTGAGTCTCCGTGAATTGTAGCTATGTTAGGAAGGGAGTAACAAGGTATGCTAGGTAGTTCCAGGTAATCCTATAGTGCCAAGGTGACATGAAAATATTTTCCAGGTATTAAGGTGTGGAATGTGTGCCAGGGAGTGTTTGGGAGTGCCATGGAAACACAAGGGAGAACTATTTCAAACTGAATAGAAATAAAGGTTGAATGAGAGTGTGTGATACAGAGTATTAGTGAGTTTCAGATGTGTTAAGGAGGGAGTGACAAGGTTATATGCTAGGAAGTGCCAAGGCATGCCAGAGTGTTAGGGCATGTGAGGGAGTGCTAGGGTGTTCTAGGAAGTGCCAAAGCATGAAAGGGAATGCAGACGATGATAACACATGCTACAAAGTACCAAGGGATTGTTATGTGCCAAGTGCTATGGCATGTCAAGATGTAAGCTATGTTGCTCAATATTTTTATGCTCATGGTTGGACATGACCCTTGACTTGGTCACTTGTAACTTCTTATGTGGGATAAGTTGAAATTGTACATGAGTAGACTAAGATGAGTTATATTCAATTCTTAGGTGAACAAGGCATAGTCTAGGTGTAGTAACTGTAACTTGGTCATGTTATTGTAGTCGAGGCAAGACTTGGTTAGGTTCCCAAGTCCCTAAACAATTAAGGGTAGTTGTGAGGGGATGGAAACTAAGGAGTGCTGGGGCATTCCAAGGAATGAAAATACATGCTAGCACATGTCAGAAATTGTCAATTCATGTCGAGGTGTTTCAGGGAGTGACAGGGAATCAAAAGGGAGCACTAGGTCAAAATGCATGTAAGTGGACAAATAAAAGTGTGTTCCAAGGATTGTCATGTCTCAAGGACAAAGTATGTTAGGAGAAGTTTAGAATATGACTTGTAGGAGTGGAACCTATGGGTACAATAGGGGGCTTGTCATATCAACTTTAGACAAAAGGAGACTTTGGGTTTGGCACAACATTTTTTTCCTATGACTTGTTTGGGTTCCCAAGTCATTAAAAAGGTAAGGCTATCTATGACTGCATGAAATCTAGGGATAGGGAAGGTGTGCGAGGGAATGCCACAAAGTACTAAGACATGCTACATAGCTTGAAGGAATGTTAAACATGCCAATACAAGCCAAATTCTGAGAGATGCCAAGATGTTGCAACTACCAAGGTATGGCACGAACGCTTGGTAGGGAGTGTTAGGGCCAAGTTCTATGGAAGCACAAGGGGCACTAGTTTCAAATGTACAGAGGTGAAGTTTCAATGAGTTCTAATTTTTCTAAGGAAGGAGTAACAAGGTATTATATGCAATACCAAGGCATGTTAGAGTGTTAGGGAAGCATACCAAGGTGCACCAAATAGTAAGGTGTGCCAATGCATGCTAAGGAGTGTTTGCAAGTTCCAAGGAATTGGCCAAGCTTTTGTAGTCAAGGCAAGACTTGGTTAGGTTTCCAACTATCAGAAAAAGTAAGATTAGTTGTGAGGGTGGGATAGCTAAGGAGTGTCATGGAATGCCACGGAATGAAAGGGCATGCTAATGCATGACATAAATGTGAATTCATGTTCAGGAGTGTTAGGGAGTGCCAAGGGAACACAATGGAAGAAATAGGTCAAAATTATTGGAAATAAATAAATAAGAGTGTGTGCCAAGGAGTGTTAGTGAATTCTAGCTGTCCCAAGGATCAAGTGTCTTAGGAGAAGTTCAGAATAGGATTTATAGGAGGGAATACTATGGTTATGAAATGGTATGGAAAAAGAAATTTCAGAGAGAGGGATACTTTGGGTTGGGTGTAACATTGTTTTTCTAATGAGTTGGTTATATTCCCGAGTTGCAAAAAGATTAAGGATGTCTATGAGGTCATGACAACTATGATGTGCCAAGGTGTTCAAGGGAATGTAAGGTTCCCAAGTGGTTGAAAAATGTAAGGATAATTGTGAGGGCATCAGTTCCAAGGTGTGATTCGAAATGCTAACATGTCTGAGATAGTGTGAAGGCATGTCAAAGATGCTAAGATGTGTCATGTGGTAAGGCATGCCAATATGTGCAAGAGTTTGACAATGCGTGACAATGAATGTTAACGAAACAAAAGGGAGAAAAAAGTTAAACTATAAGGAATTAACACATAATGGGGTTAATAAGTAATAAATTTATCTTGTCCATGAAAGACATGCTAGGCACACCAACAGTAGGTGCAAATAAGTGCCAAGTGCCAAATGTTAGTGAATTCTAAGTTCAAAATTTTCCTATGTTTCTTCTCATCTACTTTCCAAAACTTCGTCTCAAATAAATTCAATATTAAACCATTCTGAAGCATACCAAGTAATCTCAATGCATGCCAAACATGATAAGAGCTACCAAGCACCAACACGTGCCAAGTTCCAATGTGCATTAGAGAGTGTTATGCATGCTATGACTTTGTAGGGCATGTTGAAGAATGTAAAGTTGTGCTATAGAGTTCCAAAACATGTTCATGACTCTGAGGGAGTACCAGGACAACATAAGTGAGTATCATGTCCAAATTCATGAAAGTTAATGAATATGAGGGTGTGTGAAGGAGTGTCCGTAAGTACTATTTATGATGTTAAGGAGGGAGTGACAAGGTATGATAATCACGGCTAAGGCATGCTAGGGAATATAAGGGCAACTCATGAAGTGATAGAGTTTGATAGATAGTTCTAAGGTGTGCTAAGATGTGCCAAATAGTGTTAAGGCCTGCCAACACATGTCAGGTGCCAAGGCATGCTAGGATGTGTAGGGTGCCAAGGTATGCCAATATGTGTTGATGAGTGTCAAGGCAAAAAATGGAAAAACTGAGACAAAATTCAAGGAAATGAACACATAAGATGATTAGGGAGTCAATACTTTATCTTATTCAAAAGGGGCATACTAAGCACACTAATAATAGGTTCCAATACATGCCAAGTGCTAATGTATATCAATGCATGCTAAGGTGTTCCAAGGCATGCTAGGGACTATAGGGCATGTCAGCACATGCTACAAGAGTGTTATGATATGCTAGAGCATGTCTTAAAATATTGCTTGACTCTAAGCAGTATGGCCTTAGACACATAATGGAAAATTTCCACAACAGTGGTCTCAAATTGTTATGTTTTCACAAAAAGTATAAAAACAAGAACATATCATCATCAAAAACACATTGGAATCATCAATGGTGACGAATAGTTTTTGACCATCACCAAAAGTAATAAAAAGAGCATCAATGAGTTTCAATAAAAAAAAGTCACTAAAAGTGTCATTGAATATCACTTTCATGAAAAACCTTCAAGGACAATCAATATACATCACTTTTTTCAGGACTGTTAAAATATGTGACATTGGTGATGCATCTTAAAGTTTTGTCACATGCATGAGCCTTACCAATGACATTTTTTTGCTATATTCAAACTTTTAATTGAAGGGAGGAGGAGAAAATAACACTCTACTACTGGCTTGGATTAATAGCATATGTCTAACTGAACCTGTCAGAGAGAAATGTTTGGTGTAATTATTTTCTAACCACTCATAGAGATGCCTTAGGTGAAATTATTGTTTCATGTGATATCCCTCATATAGATGCCTTATGTGCAATTATTTTTTCCAAATTTTCTCTAAGAGACCTCCAAAAATATTACTTTCAAATTGCCATTAAAAAGTTAGTGTGCAACATTATGATTACAAGGAATCTCGTTCATAGGTAAGTATTCAATGTCTTAACTTTAAATAATGTTTGAAACAATTATCTATATAATATTAATATAAAGAAAATTAGTATTAATGTAAAACATTTAATTAAATATTTACCTAATCAGATTTATAATTTAATCTTATTGTATTTGTTTCTAAATATTCAGTAAGTCATCACCAAAAATATTGTTATCAAATTTCAATTAGAAATTTTATTGTATAAGCGTGGAGCATTATTATTGCAAGGAAGAAAGGTTCAACATTTTATTACTCGAGAATGGTCTTAACTACATGCCAATGTTAATGAATGGAGTCTAACTCATGGTAATTATTTAAGGAAGATATGGCCCCTGGAATAACTCACTAGTAGTGTATAAGGTACGAGATGCCTCTATGTATTTCGTAATTAACTTTTTTCTTGTTTAATTAGATCCAAGGAAGAAGAGATATTAACCAAGGAGAAGCAATTTTAATAATAATTATTATTTTAGATCAATTATTTTAGAAAAGTAATTGTAACATTTAGAATCATATTAATGATAAATTTAAATTTATTATATTATAGTAATAGGGGTGGTTAACTTAGTGCATTCATTTTGTTTATTTGATGTTTTAATACATTTTAGTGATGTTTTTACACTTGTCATAAATCTTGAGCAAATAAATTTTCACTTTATCTAATTATTATTTATATAATATCATTTTCATGAGAGTGACAACAATATGGTTTAGGTTTCTAGATGTGAGTGTAATAAGTATATTATTCCAACTTAAACCATAGGTTTACTGTTTTGAATAGAAGAACAAAATGAAATATAAGGATGCATATATAATTGAGAATATATTCCCAGTTTCACAAAAATTTGTAGAGCATAAGTATAATGAAATAGGCGATGCAATCATTAATCTTAAAAGTATGTGGCATGGAGCTATGAAAAACACATAAACCTCTAAAAAATATTGGTTTAGATGTTCGGGTATTTACTTAATCAGTAGATAATCCAACTAATCATTTTCTTTAAAATAAACTCAAATATATATGAGCATACCTTGTTTTGAAAATAGATTCCTTTCCAAACCAAATAATATTGGACCATTACTACGTTTAGAAAAATAATAGTATGTGAAACTTAAGTAATTTATTATGATATATGAGCATGCACCATCCCCAAAAAGCTTGGAACATAGTATGGAAATAATATTTTAGGAACAATTGAGACACGACATGTAAATTATTATGATTTTAGTTTTACTTTTCACTAAGGTGTCTCCTTTATTGGAATATCGATTGGTAGCAAAAAATGTATGCAAAAAATTGAGGAGCGATATTTTTCTATTATTATATTGTCTTGTGTTACTATTATTTATATTATATTTTTTTCCGGACGAAGGCGGGCGAATATGATACTCTACTATTGGCTAGGATGAACAATATCTTCCAAACCCAAACTCATAGAAAAATATGTTCGATGTAATTAATTCCTAACCCTTCACAGAGATACCTCAGGTGTAGCTACTATTTCATGTCCAACCTTTCATAGATATTCCCTAGGTGTAATTATTGTTTCCAAATTTTCATTACATGACCACTAAAAATATTACTTTCAAATTTCCATTAAAAATTTAGTATTCAAAATTATGATTTTCAGAGAATAATGTTCAGAGCTACATGCAAGATCTAACTTGAGTTGAAAGCTTCACATTTTGGAGGGAAGTATTCAATGTGTTAAAATTAAATAACATTTGAAATGTTTAGCCATATAATACAAACATAAAACTAACTAATATTAATATAAAGTATATCATTAATCAATTATCTAATTTACTTTATAGTTTATTACTATTGTATTTTTTTCCTAATATTCATTAAGCTGCAACAAATAATATTGTTCTCAATATTTTACAACAATTGTGTATTATATGTATAGAGCCTTATCACTGTGAAGTCGAAAGGTTCAACTTTATATTACTCAAGGATGGTCTTAACTACATGCTAATGTTAACAATTTTCAGGGAAAACTCCACCACGTGGAATGACCCGTTATTCGTCTATAAGGTGTCGTATCCCTCTGGGTTTTCAATCATTATCTTGTTTTCTTTTTCATTGCGTCTTAGGAAGATGATATATTAGCCACGAAGAATTAATTTTAATAATAATTATTATTGTATATCAACTATTTTAGAATAATAATTGTAATGTTTAAAATTATATTAATGATAATTTATAGTAATAGAGGTAGTTAAATTAGTACATTAATTTATATTAATTGATATTTTAATACATTTTAGTGATGTTTTTAGACTGTCAAAAATCTTAAGTGAATAAATTTCAATTCTATCTAATTATCATTTAGATAATAACAATTGTCTAGTAGTGAAATTAGTATGGTTTAGCTTTTTATATAGGACTGTAACTAGTATATTATTCCACATTAAACCATAGATTTAATTTTTGAATAAGAAGAAAAAATTGAAATATAGGGATGCATATATAATTGCTCATACATTGAAATTGTTACCAACTATTTATATGCTCTAAATGTTAGACTAATGTTAGATTATTTCCTTATTGAGTAGATAGTCTAAATCATCATTTCCTTAAAGAGAAAATCCATATATGAATGAGCATACCTTATTTTGAAAATAAATGGCATGCCATACCAAAAATTATTTGGGCATTTCTACATTTAGGAAAGTAATAATATGTTAAAGGTAAATAGCTTATTATAATATATGAGCATGTATCATCATCGAGAGGGTTTGAAGCAATTATGGAAATTAGTTTTGTTATAGTTCGACTTTATCACTAAGCTTTCACCTTTATCATAATATTCATTGGTATCAAAAAATGCATGCTAAAAATATTTGAGTGAGGATTTTCCAAACACTCTCTTGTAACTATTATTTATATTATATTTTTTCCTCAATGTATATCATTATGGGACCCCATATTAAAATCAACACCATGTTGTGCGACTTTATAATGAATGTGCTTTGGTCACTATGAATGCATCAACCATAGAATTGATCACCAACATTACAGAGAAAATAATAATGTAATAAAAAATTTAAATCATCCATGAAACAATATAAAAGTAAGGAATGGAGAGCGATTTATTTTCATTTGATTACCAATTGAATTGATATAAATAAAAAATGGACATGACACTCTGTAAATGAGTCAACATTGCAAAGGAAGTAATACAAAATTGTGATGTACAAACTTAAAAGCCCGAAATCTATTGCCAATACTAGACAAGAGAATACTTGAAGTTGTTTGACACAATTAGACTTGTTTTAGAAATAAGCAGAAAATTATATCATGACATATTGACTAGCAGAAGAAAACAAGCCATACAACTTATTATGTAGCTCATTTACCTTGATTTAGCGTAAATGCAAATAAAACTAATATTGAATCTTTAGCATAATGTAATTATATATTTATTCAAATAGATACATCAAATATCTATGTCAAAACATTAGCAACTCATAACGAAAGTGAAATAGAATTAGTAAGTGGAATACATTGCATGATTTTCAATTATATTTCATGGGTTGGTCAAACATAATGTTTTATAGGATCGTGCAAGAAGAAACCACACTATTACAATTGATGGTATGATATACAAGTCTTAAAAGATGTAGTTAAGGAAAGGTCAGTGGATTCAAACAACCTACATCAATGCACATTTACAAATGGTCAGATCCACAATTTTTTAGACCATATATATTGACTGAATTCAAAATATGATTAAGGAATTGTGTAAGTACGTAAAGTTTACAAATGAACTTATGAAATAGTTCAAGATATGTATATTAAAATCCTTATATAAATTTATATGAAGTAAAAAATATTTAGAAAATAGAGTTAGAGGTTCTTCATCCCTTCTCCATGATCACATTATCAAGAAAAATTATGTTGAGATTCTCAAATATTTGAAAGAAAGGGGAAAATGAAAAATATGGGTATGCCTTGTATGAATACCTCATGAAACCTATTTCAGTATTAATAGAAAAAAGTTGTTATATGTGGATAGACTTACTTTAATTCTTTCCTACCATGGATGTCATACCATTAATAATGAGACATCTAGAATAACAAAAAGAAACCCATAATGACCCTAAACTCCTGACATGAAGTGTAAAAGGAGTTGAACAAATAATGCACATTTGAAAGTCCCAAAGATAGTTCGACCCTTAACTTAAATTGGGTATGTATAGACTAAATGATGTAAATCAAATATACATGTCCAACATTTTGTAACTCACCAATAATGTAAAATAGAGTGCAAATGATTCACGTATTATTCACAACTTGATAGAATATATGTTTTCATAGGATCATATAATCTTGAGTCGTGCTATTAGAAAAGATAATGTGAGATCCAAGTATGAAAATATGCGACTAATGAAGAATACTTGTATTGAAGCAATGTAGACCAATGAAAATTTGGATAAGATTCAATGTATAGAATTATATATAGATTCGTCTTGAAGAAATAATACTTAAAGAAAAACTTGAAAGCTAAACATGGTCATTCTCCAATTTCCTAGATCTTTTGTTTGTATCAAAACATAATCCTTTTTAACATTAATAACATGGTTGTACTGAAATATTAAAAATACTAATTATCGCTAAGATGAAGTTATTTGACATGAGTAAGTTTACGAACAATAAGGAATTGGTGAATTTGAGCATTATAATATTTAGGAAAATGTGTGGGTTAAATGAATATAGGTTAAAATATAACAATGCCATATAATAAAAGTTAGACAACTTTTCCTCAAGGATTCTTTCAAGGTCTATGAATATCTCTCACACTAAATATGAGTAATGCTTCCTAAAACTATTTTTGAATTATATAGAACAAATTCCAATCATGTCATAAATTCACATGGATGCTCTCTTTTAGATTTAGGTTACTCTATCTTCAATTTATATCACACATGTCCATAATCACGATTAGTATATAAATTTTCATATTAAGGAACCCCTTACCATTATCTTTGGTCTTGCAAAACCGAAAACTAAATTGAACACTTACAAAATACGCCTTCTTTTTTGAAAACGTGCGGTCAATTTAATCTTATAAAAAATACACCTTAAATCATATTCTCCACAAAAAATGAGAGCATCTCCATGATATTTTATGAAACACTCATGATTATTTATAGCACATAATGCAACACACAAAAAAGAAAGGGAATTATCCTTTTGATCATTTCTATTTTAATATCACAAAATGAAACATGTGAATTGGTAGAAAACAATTGTTGTTTATTTATTAAAGAACTAAAATCTATGCAACTTACCAATACCAAGATTCTCATATTGTAGTGAGGTTCTACAAAGAAAAAAGAAAATAGGTTTATCGTAATACTTTGAACCATTATTTGAAAACAAGATATCACATACTAGTACTTTTGTTTATGATAATGGATTTAGTAACACTTCTATTACTAAAATCTTTCTTCCATATAATGCCAAAAAATTACTAAAATGATGATTTATAGTGATAACCCTTACTATTGAAAAGGAAATCCATAGAAACAAGGCTTTCTCTCCCTATATAATGACTAAATATCCAATTGGCCTTCATTTTTAGAGTCCCAAGTTTTTACTAAGGGATTTGTCCAACTATCTCGAAAAAGGTTGTTTTCTAAGCTAATTTTTTTGCATTTTATAGAACCAAGGCTTTATGGAAATGATTTATCACATGGTTTTGATTCACAAGTTATTTGGTTTGAATATATATATATATATATATATATATATATATATATATATATATATATTTATATTTTTTTTTT
>Ga0213495_10000060_pt1 | contig 10932 bp, 7 predicted proteins | sample Lodgepole_Yose_1_FD_150982 | JGI IMG/M metagenome (GOLD analysis project Ga0213495, IMG submission 150982) | Leaf-associated microbial communities from Pinus contorta in Yosemite National Park, California, United States - Lodgepole_Yose_1 | ecosystem: Host-associated > Plants > Phyllosphere >... | reverse complement strand
GGCGTTGGGTGGATATGGGTTTGTACATAGCTGTCAACTTGTGTCCATCAATAGTTCCGCTAGGATTGGTCGATGACATGTGTCGTGTCATTGCCTCACAGATTGATCATCATTTTGGGTTGTCATCCACTTTGCAGGGTTTGATATGATTTGTCGACATAGCTTATCGTCCTATGATATTAGTACAAATGTCACTTTTTGATAAAGAAAAGGTACATAGGTTATTTTGTGAAACCTAAACCTAATACAAACCTAATGCTAAAAACCTAAACTCTAAGTGCATTAACCTAACACCTAAGCCCCAAACCATGTATCAAAGCCTAATTCTATACCTAATGAATCATTGCCTAAGTCTAAACCCCTAAACCTATGATCATATAACTCTCAGACTATATTCATATGTTAACACATTGTAAAACAAATATAAAAACAAGACCATAGGCCTTGACTGCAACCACATCAGAGGTTAGTTGCCACATGTAACCACTAGGCAGTTGTCACATGCAGGAGGTTAACGAAGCCATCACTGGAACTGTCGGGATAGCCGACAAATGTCAGGTCGCGGTTAGACTACCCCGTTCACATGCAGGCGGTCAATATCCTCCGACCGGTTAGTAAATCACAAGCAGTCCTGTGGTTATTATAAAGTTTATTTATGGTTCTTTGGTTGAAGTTGTTAAGACAACCAATGCGATGGTCAATAAACCTAGCCTAGGTGTCATGGAACCACAAGAATGAGTTCTAAAACTCAACCTGAGGCAACCAAATTCACCCTGAATTCAACCAAGGTGGTTTTCATGAACCTAGAGGCTTGTAAAAGGTGAAGTTTTCCTTCATTGATGAGAAGAGTGGTTTTTTGACTTTTTGCTGGCAAATTCTAGAGGTCATAGGCAATCATGTTTTTGGTGTTATAGGAGCATCCGAGGTGAGAATTGGAATTCGTAAGAGGCGTTGGAAAGCTGGTTCAGAGGGATATCTGATGACAGTGACCAGAGGTGCCTGGGTGATAATTCAAACTGATCAAATCTCTGTGTAACCAACACCTTCTTTTCATTCCTAATAAAAATGGTCGCCCATCTTGAAAGTGGAAATGGAGATGTAGGCCATCAAGGACGAACTCCGTCATCAATCTTGATGTCTGGTATTAATGTGTTTTTACTGTTTTCACTTTTGTTATGTATCTTTATTATGTTTAATCAACTGTCGTAAAGTCGTCTTCTCAAGCAGATTGCCTCGATTTCCACAATATCAGTTAACATTCAAATCATTAATTGTCAATTAATTCTACATCAGTTTTAGTTTATGATCATTTTAGATCAGTTACGTAGGCATGGGGTTTAAAATTTGACTAGCTCAATCTCATTCTCTTAAACATGCCCAATTAGGAACTCTCAGAAGCCATGAAAATCACAATCTACTAATTTCATATCGAGCTCTCGTGGCATCATGTATCTTTTTATACTAGGATTTGGCCTTGAAATGACTTTCTAAACTATAAAACAATTCCTATAAAGGTTCGTGTTTTTGAAATAAAACTTCTACTTCAGGAACTTCAACTCTCCATTCATCCAAAAAATAATGAAAACTAAAAGAAAATTTTTAATAAAACATCTGCCTACATCTCGAGATCGTTCCTTCCAACTACCTTCACCTAGGATAATCGAATTGTTGAACATTCTCCAATCGTCTAACATATAATCCAAAGGCTCAATTTGATAAATATGGACAGGAGGGAAGTTATTTTCAAAGGGGAATGCCTTATGGTATAAATATAGAGGAGGGAAGTGATTCTGTAACTATTGATCTCATTGTCCCCTTGCACTTTCCTACTTTCCATTTCCTTCTTTCTCCAAATCCAATGTGCTCCAAGAATTCTCCAAGAAAACTCTAAGTGTGGAAGTGTGTGAGAGAGAAAGAAATAGAAGGGAGCTCGAAGCTAAAGATGCAAAAATCTAACATTGAAAAATGACATGCACTGATCCTCAAAAGTATATCTATAATTGAGGCCTCTATTTTCCCCATTTTCCTCTATTTTTCCTTAAATTTCATTCTCATGAAAATATGTGACCTTTCACCTTTCTTTTCTCCTATTTTCCATTATTTTCATAAATAAATGTCAATAAATGTCTCTTTGCCTTTACCATTTCCTTTTCTAATTTGCTTTAGCCATAATAAACCAAATGAATACCTAGGATTTTTTTCCCAATATTCGCCTTGGGATATGTGTCCCATGACCTTGGTCTTATTTTTTCCTTTATTAACTTTATTACATGTATTTTTATCCAGGGTTATTACATAACACTCCCCCTTAGGGGAACACCATCCTTGTTCTTCAATGACACCTATAACTAGTAAGACCACTAAAAACTGAAACATACTACCCCATAGAGATTTATAACCCAGTTCATTACAATATTTATAATGACTTCTTAATGAAAACATGACAACCATACTAGATCTTTATAACACAACTCATTACAATACATACAATCAGAACCACATATACTCATGAACCATTTCTTCAACTAGAAAATAATCATACTTTCTATGGAGCTTTAACCACAAATCGATAGAGTTTTTACAATAATATAAACATATATACATATGTACATTTACTTAACCAACAAATAAAAGGATATGGTGCCCATATAAGCAACAAGGGAATCTATAGGCTCACACCTCCACCCTCAAAGTAGTACTAGGATTCACCTCCTTCTTAGGAAGTCTAGAATCCACTGCCAAAGACAAACCTACATCCATTGTCCAGCGCTAAAATCGCGTGCCACTTGTCTTCTCAATGAACAACTACTAGCTCATTTTTATAGGGGACCCCCTTGTTGGGAAAAATACTGAGGGGGGTGGGGGTGAATCAATATTTTAAAACTCGCTTAAACCTTTCAATTTCTTATTTAGATTTCTGTATGCTCATTAAGTAAAACATCGTATGCACGCACCAACGAAGAAGGACAGCTACACATATCCAATTAACTAACTTTTCATATATTTTTCCATTTGTTCTACTTTAACGAGTGTATCATCACTTCATTAACATTCAATTAAAAAGTATCCATGAGAAGTAAAAACAAAATAAACCATCATACATAATCATCATAGTAACACATGAGGAGACCATAATTTTTAGGTGGAAACTCAATGTGTAGAAACCATCATTATTGTTCTCTTTGTCTTCATCCTTTATTATAAATGAAAACATCTTACAATCTTGTACTGGCACATACTATTACCAATACGCAATCACCTACCTACACAAGGATACAATCTTCTCTCATTCTCCAACACCCTCTAGAAGGGAAATCCAATCCCCTGATCTCATTTATTGGTACCCACCAGAAGAGAGCTCCAACCTCCTAATCATATTTACCAACTACCAGTTCATATTGATTTATCTTCTTCTTGTTCATATTGTTTTGATCGATCTACTGGATTCCGCTATTTGAAAGTAGAAGTAGATTCTTCTCATGTGCTTTAGTACATTGCATGAGCTTGTAAATCTACAATATTTTCTATAGTTAACATAGGTTTTGATATCCTACTCATCTAGAAGGCATGATATCCTTGTCTTCCAGATCATGTAGTTGGATGCACCCTCTCAAACCGATCCTAATCTCGCAGCCCATGAGCTGCCATGTTTGCAAGTGAAATGTCAAATTGCCTCCTCTCTCTTTTGCATTGCTGCTGGGCTGGCCTACGGACCCCATGTTGGATTTAGTAGATCTGCGGCTCCCTCCTACTACTTAGCAAATCAGAATTCAGATTTCTTCGCTGGAAGTCATTGGAGGAAGAAGTCCCTTAAGTGTGTCTTCTTCTCACCCCACTGACGCTATTTTGACAATAGCTGCTACAAAATATCTGTGTCCCAACTGAAGATATGCTCTACAAGGAAACATATGCTGCTCACTTCTACCTCTAGAAAGCTTTGATTTGGAGATCAAATTTCTCTATCAACTCACTCTGAAAAATCGAATTCTCCTCCAAACTTTGACCTCCTTAGCCCAAGAATTGTGCTGCCTCTGGGGTTTCAAATTGCTACCTCTGCAGTAATTTCGAATTCCTCTTCCTTTCTGCTTCTGATCTCTTCTGCTCATGATTTGTTTTGTTATACCATGTGAAAATTTAGTTAGTTGATTCCTACTACAACAACTAATGTTAATTCTTCTTATTGTTAATTTGATTAAACAATTTACTTGTTGTGTGCTACGACAAATATTGAATTAAATACACTACGACATACACAAATACAAATGGTGGAAACTAAATACAAGACAGAAGAGAAATAATTATCACACACATCTACACAATTATTTCTGGACAAATGTCCCCGGAAAAACTTAGTGTGGGAAAACTAGTGCAGTACCTAAGGGTTTACATGATTAAGGAGTAGTAATCTAAGTACAAATCTATGGATGCTTTAGAACTAGAAATCCATGTAGAGAAAACATATGAAAAACATCTAGTGAGAAAGTTCCCACTTCCATTGGTAATCTGACACTAACCTTAGCTCAAGTTGCGCTGCCCCTTGCTGCGTCTGTGCTGCCTTTTCATCAGCTTAATCAGTTTTGTGTCAGCCTGTTGGCACAAGTGTAGCTCCCTCCCTCTGCTCCTGATTAGCTTCTACTTTGGGAAATATATCTTTTGGCTCTCCAGGCTCCCACTCTATCTTCTTCCTCTAAAACTTGACTTCTCCTCATTAAATACGAATCTCCCTCTAAAGGTACGTGCTACCTCTCTTCACTGTGTCAACATTTCTGTGGAGTACATTTTGTCTCTACTATGCACTCCTCAGATCTGGAAAAGCTTTCTTCGAAATACTATCTCTGCCTCTCAGTGCAAGAAACCACTTCAAATCTCTATTTGGTAACTTTTGCATCACTCCCTTCAGAAATTTTATCTCTGATATCTTACTCGATGTTCTCTCCAACTTCTGAGTAAGTCTGCTCTTATAATCATTCAGTTGAGAACCAATGACCCAGATTAGATTCTAATCAATAGCTCAAATAATTTTTGATTGATCCTTGTCTTCTTCTAGAATTTTCACCCATAGATTGATTAATACCATTTAATTATTTTAATTTCCTAAGCTTAGACTTAGGGACCCATTAAAAATAATTAATTATTTTAATAAAACTGTCTCGAGGTGGAATTTCCCAAAATGTTTTTTACGTATTATGGAATACATGTTCCCAAGCCTCCCTACAATTTTTGAAGCTTACAGCACATCAGATACTATTAGAAATAAACAATTTACACCTTTATAAGTCATGCTAGCCACATATTCTAGGAATCAAAAGTGCATATCATCATGTTTATATTCATATCATCATTAAGTTTGAAATCGTCCTTTTTACAAAGAGTGATATGCATGACATCTACAATTTAAAATGGAAATTAGAGAACCAATCATATATCGGAATCTTCCATTCCTGTCATTTGAAATTGTGATGTCAACACATTCATACAATGCACAACCATCATCAAAATTATATAGTAGAGCCCCACTTCCTTCTCGACAAATAATGAGGGTGATCCATTACTTGTGTTAACATTTCCAAAAAACTTAAATATTACAATTCATCATGAAATCAACAATATGGGTAGTAAAACGGTTTTCACACTAGAATACAAGTGTACACCTCAACTTCACATTTTTGACCTTTTCAATGGTCCATAAGGCCAAAAGTGCCAGCTCTTCAAACTCAAAACAACCTAGATATTTTTCAAATTGGGGCGCATTACTAAACATTAAAACCCACTATTCACATTAAGAAGTTGTGTTTTGAGAAAGATACAAGTTCCTTTTATTCCATTTTATTTCTAATGATATACTAGTCAATTGTAGTCATAGGTCGTTATGGTAAATTTCTAGTGAGTATTCTAAGTGAGCGATGAGTCATTCCTAAAAAAAATACTCATTTTACTCTCTAATATTTAGTTTTGAGCTATTTCAACTAATGTATTTCGGAATCATATATTTGGAGAGCATTTTCTAGGCAATGTAAGGAAATGTCACTTGATAAATAGGTTTAGATGTTTCTAAATTTACATTGTTATCATATTAATATAAATATGTCCCAAAAGTAAAAATAATATTACACGTTTTAATGAATTCAATGATTAAGAAATAGAGTAAATTAGAAAAATAAAAGCATTTCTTACCACTTATGTATACTTTTATTTCATTCTTCCTTCTCAACATCTATAGCTATATTCAAATGACAAATCTTTGATGTCGAACATTATTAGATATAGGAAGAATGAGATCTCATACAATAGATATGATGTAATAACTTATTATAATAAGGTTGTTAGGTATGAATTCTCTCAATTTTCCTATATGACCATAGTCATTACTAAGGCTTTTGTTGAACAACATGGCAAGTGGTCCAAATCATACGTATGAGTTCCTTGTTTCATTTGAAGCACATGTCATTTCTTCTAGAAAAAATTACAATGAGAAACAAAAAAAAGAACAAAAATATTTAAGGATGAACATGAAATACTATGAAGCATTTAGTTCATATCTTAGAGTTGATTCATGACTAAATTTACATGCATGCCATGTATAGTTCTTTTATGATATAGGAATGGGTTAAGAAATATATATATATATATATATATAATTTTTTAATACACCAGTTTTAGAAATATTAATGGACCAAAATTAAATGTTGAAATTAAGTTTCATTTTGTATCATTTGGATGGATATTCAATTTATTATAGAAAAACATTATGAGAGATGTTAAATTTTTAATCATTAATTGACATGCCTTGACCTCAAACCATGTCTTTATATTTGATCCTTAAAGACAACTTTTATCACATCATGATGAGAACAAATCATTTAAAAAATTGTAAACACTATTTATATCCTAAGAATTAATAGATGATTTCACAATTTTTCCATAAAATAATGAATTTTTGATAAGTTAGTTATCAACATAAAGGAGAAAATAAAATATTAATTAAATTTTAAAAAATACTATTTTTAAGTTTCATAAAGATTTATAATATGTAATACTATTGTGTTTATCACCACTAATAATATAAATGTGTTCAAATACTATTCGAATAAAAGAGACATTCGGATAAAAGAGACATTCATATCACACGCATAAATAACTAACTATAACCATTATTTTAAAACTTATACCAACAAGGTTCACAAAATTTTATTGAGATTGAGATAAGAGAAATGTTTTGCCAAATGATTACATTACATGAATACCATTTATTTATTTACTTGCTAGGAGGCGATGAGAACCTAAGGTAAAAGCAAGCAGACCACATTAGTGATGTGCATGTGCTCCTGGTGAGATTTAATAACACAAAATATGAGACCAGGGAGATTAAGCATGCGGGATAGGACGAAGGCGATGGGCATGGGGAGGTGGAGATGGAGGGCAGTGAGAATGAGGGGGCACAGGGTAGCCCGGCTTGTGGCACCCGGATGCAGCCTTTGTCGACCCTTCTGCCAATCTTCCAGAACCTACTTCTTCGTTAGACTTAGCGGCAGCAGCTTCAGCTTCAGCTCCAGCGTGTGTCACAAGAATCGTCGAAGTTAACAACAGCATTGCTACTATTGATATCCAGCACAACCGCGCCATTTCCGTCTTCTTGGATTTCATGGCCATGGCCATCTTGTTGATATAAAGTGAAAATAAAATGATGAATTCTAACTCTACTTGCAGAATGTATAACAGAATCGATAATAGAAAAAGGAATTGCGAATTGCGTTTTGGAATTGTAGTGCGATGGATGGATCTTACTTATAGACAACACACCGGCATGGCATGGAGGGTTTACAATCGGTCGAAGGAATTCAGTGAAACTCAACGCGAAATCGTGTCAAAGCGAAACCCGACTTTCTCACTCTCCGTTACGGTCAACATCTACTTGTGCGTGACACTTGTTTTGCACAATCACCCCATCTCTCAAATCTGTTACATGAATCCCCAGTATTTGATTTTGCGTGTTAATCTTTGACTCTTGAAATTTAGAATCTGATTTCAACTTGCACGATGATGGAATCCTTGTTGCCGGGAATGAAAAGAAGTGCGGGCCAATTCAAATTTAATTTATTCTAAAAGCCCTCATGGTAATTTTTTAACTAGGGTTTTTTATCCAATTTCTTAACTCGCTTTCTTATCCAATGTTGTTTTTGTGTTTTTCTTACTCTCCCCACATACCTAATTTTTTTTGTTTTTTAATTCCTTTTACTATACTATTGAGATTTATCTATTTATTTATTATTCATTATATCTTATAGTTAATTTTTAATGATTAAATGCTATTATTATTATCTATTACTTAATAAATGTTTTTTTATAGGTAAGCACCCACGGGGATTTGAACGAGTAACCTATCACAAGGAGTGCCTTAACAGTGCACCCATTCAACGTCAATCCAAAGCCCTATGGGCTTATCACTTAATATACATTATTTTAATTATGTTGGTTCAAATCTATATTTCTAAAAAATATCAATTCGAATCAATGGTAAATTTCATAATACATGTCTTATACAAAGGTACAACAATGGTATATTATACATGTCTTCATCAAAGGTACGACAATGTTCATTAGTGATATGCTTCTAAGCCAAAAACATCGAACCCCCAAAGAAGCCATTTATTTAAACATTTCCGGGACTATTTCCGAAACCTTGTATATAGGGGTATTGTCTTTTTGCAATCAACTTACCATTTAAGTTTTTAAATGCAATCATGTTTTTCCACATAGAAGGATTAACTTGAGTATCTAATATCTCTTGGTCCACTTCTACCAAAGCCCGTTTTTTTTGTTTTGCATCAATTTGCAATGAGAACATTGTATGGTATGTTGTTATGTTGAATACAAATGCAAGCACTACCAATAACATCAGAGAGATCCTCCAAAGTGTTACCCCCTTCAAAAACGAGGCCCCTCATAGGATAGTCAAGAAGCTCCAATATATTGTGCCCACCTTCTCAGACTTCCATGATACTCCTTTTGTCGGTGCAGGAAAGAACGTTAAGATAATAATCATTCCACATTGATTCATTACATAAAATTGTACAATTTTAGGATATCACAGTTGTAATCATATATGTACAGTTCAAAATAAGTTATTGAATAAAAAAAATTAAAACAATGAATTATTTAACCTTTTATTTATGTTCAAAAGTTGCACCAAAACAGTTTCAATGTGTAAAGAGTCACATGTTGCAACTAAAATAGTGTACTTAAGTGGAAATGTAGATGGTTTATAGTTGCAAAAGATCCGAAGCTATTGTAACCAAGACGAAAAATTGGATTTCCAGCCTCGAAAACCAAAAGTAATGGTAAGGATAAACTATCATGGTAAATACATTGGGGAAAGCATTCCAATACTCTAGGCATAGTTACCACATGCCCCTATTTAATTGGATTCACCTGTAGTATAGAAAAGAATAACATTAGAAGTGCATTAATGAACAATAAAAAAAACCCAGACACTGCATGAAAAGGTGTTGTCACAATCGTTATTTCTAATTAAATTTATGGAACACACATTTGGATTGTCAAAGCCATGAAGCGTCTCTTTCCGCCCTACTTTGGTGAAGTTGAACTTACTGGGGTCGAACCCCTACAAGACCACCTACAGTTGAAATTCAGTAGGAAATTTCTTAACATGATGTCCTTCATTCAGTTGAGCGATGAAACCATATTCATCTGGGTTGATCTACAATTTATTACCCCCACATAGTCTGCGGATAGAATCCATGTTAAAGTGTGTCCTTAAAAACATCACCCCAAAAGGCATAACCAAATTAATGTATGTTCAACAGGAAATTTCAAGAATTTGCATCACATTTTGCATCAAATTTATATGTTCCTACAATTTTCCATACTTTCAATGCTTTTAAGGGATGCAATATTTTTAGCATGTCTTAGGTTCCTATGTCTAAAAAAATTCCAACAATTCTTTGTAACTCTCACAATAGCTAAACTGTTTATTTACATAGCAATGAATATAAAAGGTGAGAAAGTGAGGGTATTGATTTAAATCCTGCAAAGGAGTGGGATACCTATTTGAAAAATAGAGAAAACAAGTGTATTAATCTTACCTCGTAAAACCCAATAGAATTCCACAGGAGACTGACATTCATGCGAACAATGGAGAAATTGGCACAAATCACAAATTTTACAAGCTCAAATAAATGTAAATGGGAAGGCAAATATAACCCATAAAATGAAGAATAATTTTCATTAGTATGGTCATTCCAAAATGTAATTCTATCAATGTAGTAGCTGCATAGAAAGAAAAAAAGAACTCCATTTCATAGATTAGAGAATTCACCCATCTAGCACATATTCTTCCCATTCCCCCAAATTGTGGGTAATGTTGTGACCTAGAATAGAAATAAATGCAAATCACTCAAACTCTCTCTCTCTCTGTGTCCCCCAGAAATGTATATGTATTAGAGTTTTGCATCAAATAAAAGGTTTCTAGCTTAATGATTTGTAAACAACACAAGTAAAAAATCAAAAGAAGTCATCTAACCAGAGAATAAATATCAATAAAATTTAAAATTACAAATGCTTGAATATGATAAAATTAAATAACAAGATATCCTCTACATTGAGACGAGGTGTTTGTCTTACATATAAATTCTTTGATAGTAATTTATGAGCTTGATATAGATTCTCAATAACCTCGGTCACTACTTTATTGGTTTGTTGAACAGTTTCTTGATGATATTTTTGAGCGTTTTGGGTTCTATGTTTTCGAGATTTGCAAAGATAATGATTGTTTAAAATGTTTTGTAATAGTCTAGTTAATATTATTAGGTATAAGTAATATATTAGCCCAATTTTAGGTAGTTATGATGGTATTTATATTTTATTGGAATAGTAAAAATGAACCAAACTTTGTGAGAGCTAGCAATATCTTCC
>Ga0213495_10000059_pt1 | contig 11087 bp, 11 predicted proteins | sample Lodgepole_Yose_1_FD_150982 | JGI IMG/M metagenome (GOLD analysis project Ga0213495, IMG submission 150982) | Leaf-associated microbial communities from Pinus contorta in Yosemite National Park, California, United States - Lodgepole_Yose_1 | ecosystem: Host-associated > Plants > Phyllosphere >... | reverse complement strand
GCCAAGGCCATTCTCTGTTGGGTGAGCCATTTCTGGCACCCAGATTGTATTATGAAACTGCTTAATAATAAAACCCTCAGATAGCTGCACCAGTTTTCCCACATTGGGTTTTTCTGGGGGCATTAGTCCAAAAATAACGGTGTCACGTGTGTGCTTGTTTTTCCTTCAGTTGATGATCTGTATGTGTTGAGACTGTACTTGTATTTATTTTCAGTATTTACATGGTAAATAACTTGTTAATTAACAAAACAAGTAGGAAGAAATAAATCAGAAAGTACAGGAAGGATTTCTAACAGTTAAGACTTTGAAAATCCAACAGATATCAGTCAGACAGAGGTTCAGTTTTTTATGCAGAAAAGACTGGTATGACTGCTCAAAATTCGAGGGGGAGAGTGAAGACCTGAGACACGATTTTTGGGGTTTAAAAGCTCACTGTTGGCACGCAGTTCAAGAAACTACTTGCTGGTTCCAGCACACAGTCCGAGGAGCTGAGAGAGAGTCTCAGCGTGAATTTCGAAGTGATGAAGGTGGCATCTCAGCAAGTTTTTCAGAAGCAGTCTGTGTGTGAAGTTTGAGGGTTAAATTGTCAGTCCAGTGGCTCATTTTTCTGAGCAGAGGAAACTGATCAGAAGCATGAGATTTGATGCTGGAAAGTTCAGTCTGTGGCATGAGTTTCAATGCATTGATGACTGAACATGTGGCACGAATTTCCAGACTGATACAATCTCCTAGAGGCTGGCACAATTTTAAAGGTGAGAGATAAGTACCCCTGTCATTTAATGCCATAATTAATTCTCTGATATTTGCAATAAAATTCTCTTCTACACTGGTTTTCCCCTTGTGGGTTTTTCCAGGGTCAGAGATTGACCAAAAACAAGTGTTCATTTGTTGGGATGCTTGTGTGAAATTTATTTTATCCGCTGAAAGTGAAAGTTAAAGATCAGAGGTAGCTTAGCATATTTTTTATTTGAATGCATATTCATGTTTATATATCAGCTACAGTGGAATGGGTTGTGGGCATTAAACAGTGATGTGCAAAACAAACTAAAACCGGAGGGGATACAGGGACCTAAATTTTTCTACACATTGTTTGAAACAAAGACAATATTCAAACTATATTCTTAAGAATGTTAGTTCCACTACAATTTGGTCTCAAAGTAGAGGTCGTCTTGGGAATCACAATACAACAAGTTCATTCCAAGTACCTTATAAATGCACAATCCCACAGAAGATCAAATTGGAGTGGTTAGGTCCTTTGACAATTCAACAATTCTGCTCAAAGCTTAAAAGACCATATCATCTTATCTCATCAACCATCACAACTTCAGAGAAACAGAGAATCATGAGAAAGTGTTGACCCATAACAAAAGATGAAATCTATCAATTAACATGCTTTGAGGACGAAGCATTTCAAAGGGGAAGGAAATGTTATGTATATGAAAATAAAATATTATATATATATATATATCACTTAGGATATTAATTATTGAAAATTGCATCACATAAAGACATGACTTTACGTGAAAGCTCATTTGAGGACACTACAAATACCAAGGTCACTCATCATTGTAAAACATATCATATCATTCGATCACATCTTATTATAATTATATATTTTATTATTTTTTACTTCATGGATTTCTGTTTATTGCCTTACTTATGCTGGATATTTTTTTAGTGAATGAACCATGTTCATTTCACAAACTGTGGAGAAGAAGGTAGTCATTCTGCCTACAAAAATCAATTCATGCCTGCCATTTAAGTCATCTAAGATCTTTTGCAAAAGACTAGATTTGTTTTGATCCCAAGACTGTCAGCATAATTTTCTTCTAATGTTAATAAGAAGTTGACAATTTATTTTATGTAGATATCATCTTATAAATTTTAGGACTCAATGTAGAAAACAAAACAACTTTCAATGCTTAAAACAGCAACACTCACAAACTTATTCAAAGGGTTGCACTTACAAGTACAATATTTTTTATTCCCAAATTGAGATAGTATTTTCTGCATATCAAATAATGAAAATTCGTGTAATAAGCCCTAATGGTTACTTCACATAAGAAAGAAAAACTCAAGGAAAATAATATTGTTTACATCAGAATATATGAGTAATCCTTTAAATAACATCATATATTTGCCTTGCAGCAATATTTGTGGAATTTCAATCGCATTATCTACAATCATTGCTAACAAGATTGGAACCAGAACCAAAATGGTCAACCCTACAAACCAGGCTATAAAAACTCGAGGAAAAAAATATTGTTTACATCAGAATATATATGAGTAATCCTTTAAATGCCATCATATATTTTAGTTGCAGCAATATTTGTGAAATATCAATTGCATTATATACAATCCATATTACCAAGATTGGAACCAGAACTAAACTGGTCAACCCTACAAACCAGGCTATAAAACCAAAAAAAAATAGCCGACAAAAAAATTCAATTTACTGCATGTGTGTGTGTGTAAAAAAAAAATTAGACCATAAATATGCAATTTTTCTCATGTATCTAGGGTGAATATAGCAAAGTAGCATTGAATGTAATACAGATGTGAACCAAAACACATAAGCATTGAGACTCTAAATAAATGTTGCAAACATTAGCAACAAGCAGAAACTCAAGAAAATTTCAACTAGTGACATTGGAAAAATAGAGAAAATATCAACAAAAATCACCAAACTTTAAAAAAGTATAAAATATAAGCATTTTAAAAATCATCCAAAAACAGTTGACAATGTTCAAAATTGGCGCACACAAAAATCACAAGGGCAATTTTTCATTTCAGAGCAAACACAACAGAATATTATAAAATTCCCCAATAAATTGACAATGTTTGCATAACTGCTCAAAATAATATCTAGAGGCCAAAAATAATCATACTATAGAATCAAATCAAACTAAATCATATGAATCTAGATTCTTTACATGGGTATGCTCAGCATCTTGACCCAATGCCTTTGAAGATCCAAGGCCAATGTATCTTATCGCAATGGAAGCAGCTAGATGTCATCTAGGTTAACCCATCCACAATACAAGGAGACCATTATTAAGTACATGAAAAATAGGTATTAGGATAGTTGTAGGGTGTGCATTTTTCGTTTTTCTTCAATTTTTTGTTTTTTGGAGGGTGGTGGAGATGCATCAGTACAAAACCAGTCAAATCAGCCAATTTTCACTGTTTTTTTACTTGAACTGGATGATCTAACTGGTTTTGACTGGTTCAGAACAAAACCAGCCCAAACCAATTTGAATCACAGGTTCAGGCTGGAAATCCTCAAAGCCAGTTAGAACCAGCAAGTTCAACCAGTTCTGATAACAATGCCTATAATTCAATAGTTCATGTATAAACTATAAGTAAGAAGTTGGAGCTTACAAGAAAATTGAGAATGTTACAAGATGAAGTTATGGTGTAGTCCTCAAAAAGGAAACCGTGATAGACGTAACTTTCTCCATAAAAGGACTGACATATTTCACTTCAATCAAACCATTAGAAGCCAATCCGGAAAGAAGACAAACTGTTCACTATATTGATTTACAATTTGGTTTTGTCTTCTGACTTGAGTATTGATCATGCTATGCAAATCTATTCATAAATGTGATTACGAATTAAATATTATAATAGGGTAAAACCATTACAATACTGTAGTTACTAACTCATGCTGAACACAATCTTGACATTTTCAATGAAGACAAACCTGAAATGTCTTGCTAAAAATCTTGATCTTGGAAGTACTTTCTCGAACTGCATATTCTCCATCTGAAGCCCAAACAAATTCAAGTGCAGATCCAAAGGATCTATTCCTCCATTCCAGTGCCGTATAAATTATGTATTCACCATCACCACATACAACAACAAATCTTCCATTTGGATTGTGCTTTAAACTCTGCAATATGAAAACGTTAACATCAGCAGGGACAAAGATAACAGGAAAATTACTAATTAACGTTATTATAAAACTTTAAAAGTCTAAACATGCTTCCTAGAAAAGGACGGTATTTTGTCTTGAAGTACTTTAGATGTACGAAAATAGAATTTACTAGCTAGTTAATTTTGACCATAGCAATTTCCATTAAAAAAATTGCAAAGCTCTCAAATATATCACTACAAAAATGTATACAGGCAGTACCGATAAAACGGAGACCAAGTGATTAAAATGTAACAAGTACAACCTTTGGGGACCTTTCATAGTCCAACATATGAAATATCATTTTTGGGACTACTTGGGTAGAGTGTCACAAATGCATACCTATATGCCCCATTAGCACTAGTCAGAATGATCAACTTCTTATGATTTTGAATAGTCCACTTAACACTCATTGCATCAGGGGTGAAGAATCGGGACTGAAAATAGCAAAATGAATCACATAGCATCAACCATCACCTTTGGGACTTGCACCAATAACAAGGACTCCCTGAGAAGGTCACCCATTCCAGACTTCATGGCTCAAGTGTGCTTTAACCATGGAGTATTTCCCGTAGTCAACACCACATAGATTGCTACGGCTACCCCACAAATGCTTAATAAAGAGTCAAGGGAGTTCTACATTAATAGTTCAACATGAAATCTTATTTTTGAGATTATCTGAATCGAGTAAGTTATTAACGAAAGGCCTATATCACATGAGCATTAATCAGAATTACCAATTTCTCACAATTGTGAACAGTCCCCCTAGCTCTCAGTCCATCAGGGGATGCTCACAGAGCTGAAGTAGGATTGAAACTAGCAAACAGTGCAACGAATGCTGAACAGTGACTTTGTACTGGGAATGAACCGTAGCTGACAATGCCAAATTATTGAAAGATGAACTCAAGGTGATTACACTGCAGTTCAGTAATATACTACAATGGTAACAATTCTAGGCAAAACTCAGTAGATTTTTGTATACTTGTATCAAAAAGCCAAGCAATTCTCGGGGAAAATTGTCAAAGCAGCTTCAGATATCTGCAAATTCCAAGCTATTTGGTCCACTAAATTACATTGTATAGGAACGGTAATAATGCAGAAGGATTACATCATTTTGACGAATCCAGAGTCTAGACCATCTTGGACAAAGGATTGTCCCACACTTCATAAAATTGAAAGGGAGATATAGGATCAAAGCATCAAGCCTTTATACTGATCTTTCAAGAGGACGTTTTACCACTTATCTGGGTTCATCTTCCAGAAGAAACCTAAGGGGATAGTACTACAGACCTCCAAACATTCCAAGATAAAGTTATAGGGATTCAATGAAATGATCTTTGCCCATTTATCAGATGAAGGCAAGCTGAATGTAAGTGTTATAAAGGTGAGACTGCATGTGAAATACTTTTTATAATATTATTTACCTGTGAGGCATTCACAAACAGCTTGTTTGCAAAGTGACAGTAATTATCAGATAGTTACATATGCGAAAATGTAGATGAGATAAGATAATTTTATTAATTTCCAACAGATGCCCACAAAAGTAGGTTAATAGGACTGCTAAGTACAATGATATCATTACAAAGCAGTAGCACCAAAATGGCAAAATGTCTCCTAAATAAAGAGCAAGATACAAAAGGTAAAGTAAAGCATGAGATCTATGCTAAAGCATGAAAAACCCTTGACTCCGAGCACAGGCAGCTGCACTGGGAGGGAGATGTACATACTACAGAAGGAAAGGATTTGAGAACTGGAGAACTCAAGTACAGGTATATCATGGTCCACTAATTAATCTCTCCTAACATCCGAGGCCAAATGAAGAATTCTCAGATAGAATGAAGTACAGAGGAAGAGGTAGGAGAAGAGTTGGACCACCCACTGCACAGCTATTTGGAAGAGATAACCATCTACTAAGGCCCAGGTGATCTCATCTACCTGCAGTAAGCGATATGGTTCAGCAATGAAGCTAAGATCTCTATGGAGGCAGGGATGGTCCCTTGCGTCCACATTGACCTGGAATTGGAGGCAACGCTATTAGCACCGTAAAGAAGGAAGTAATCCTCTTGGTTGAATCCTGTCTATGAGGAGGCTGGAGGATGTGGGCATGAAGCCTGAAGACCTCTTGCATGTATAAGGCTAGACATCTGTGGTTGGGGTACCTGAAAAAACTAGAGAAGGTCTGAATCCCCCTAAATAGACAATGGAACCTCCCACAGATGTCATAATAGCTGGGGTAGGACATTAACTGCTCCTCTATCTCAACCTCACAAAGATGACAGAGTTGGTAAATCCTCTCTACCCATACAATCTGGTGATCCATCTCAACTCAAAGTATATGCAAGCTGACTTAGATCTAGCCCAAGCAAATACGAAAAGAGTGAACAAAGTAATGAGATGAATATGGGGTTTGGATAAGGATTCCATTCTCACCTCCACTAAGTGCTCAACATAGAAGGCCATCTTCAAATGTAACCCACCTTGGGGATTTGTCCAAGTGACCTACATAAATTGTCTGCAAATGTTGTCCTAGATGATCATGTTCAACATCTGCCTGGTAGGTAAGAAGTCGCCAAGTGCATCTAGGGACTTTCTAAACAGAATATGCCAGTCCATTGAAATACATATGGACTCCAAAATGTTTGAGACCCCTACAAACCAACACTGGGTACAGCCAGGAGGGCTAGATAAGGTAACAAACTCAGATGAACTCCGAATGCATTGCAGAAGTGAAACAAGGAGGAAAATAGTCTCAAGTTAGAAGGGTTGGGCACCGAACTCTGAAAGAATGATGTGTTGGAGTATTGCCTGCTCACAATTGATGTTGTGTCTAAGGAGAAGGATCTGCACTATCTCAACTAAAGCATAAAAAGAATGAAGTGAGGCCCTAAGAATTGTACTCCCAAATTGTACCCTGAGGTAGTGGTGATCTCAGTCTCCTCTCTAAAAAAGAATGGTGATTCAATAGTACATTCTTCAACCCATTGAAGATCATGCAAATAGGACCCTAGCTCATCTATATGTTGAAATATGTAACTAGGTTCGGTCTTCACAATGACATATGGAACATTGATTTTATGTATTCAATGAAAAGAGAAAAATAAATTTAGAATTATTGTTTCTTGAGGCATGGGTTTCATGCTCAAGGGAAATTTATTTTAGGTCAAGCTCCCTTTGAGAGCTTCTACGATGTCATTGAGTCTATAGAGTCGGAAGAATTTTCGTCATGTATGAATAACCGTTCTTGGGTATGTTACATATTTATTTGAGTCAATATGAGTCTAAAATTGTAAAGGAAACCCCTCAAGGATCAAGGATACAAACCACAAGTCAAGTAGGCCTAGAAACTTCATCAAGTCGGCCTGCCAAGAGATATCAGCCTATTGTGGAAGCCCAACAACGCATATATAAAGGACGACTCGGCCTCTCTCAAAGGACACATAGAAGCAATCACAGAAGTTCAATCTAGCAACAATAAGGAGTCCTATACCATAGAGAAGGAACAACAAAAAGGAAGAACGAAAAAAAGAATTGTTTTGGGCCTGTTTTGAGACATCCTTTCCACACGTATGATCTGCAACTAGGGCACACTTCTCAGCTAAGATTACAGTCGCCATAGAAGATTGAATATCGGTAGAGGAGGAGTCATCTTGGAGGCCGAGTGGTTGAAGTAAAGATATCTCATCAAGCAAAGAAGAAAGGAAGGCAATTTCTCCATTATCTTGACTACACGAATTGTCTAGGGTTTCTGCAGTAAAATCTAATTGCAGACAGAATATTGCAGGTCCGAAAAAGGAGGTCGAAGAAAAAGTCATCATCATTGGAAGGCGTGTTTAACTAAAGTTGACTTTGTGCAAGAAAAGTGTTCATCATAATGACTTGATCTTGGAGGGGTTGTGGTCAAGGGTTTTGGTCATGGTCTTGGTATTCTTCAATTGAAGTCTCTATAAGAAGAATTGTTTTGGGCCTGTTTTGAGACATCCTTTCCACACGTATAATCTGCAACTAGGGCACACTTCTCAGCTAAGATTACAGTCACCGTAGAATACTGAATTTCGGTAGAGGAGGAGTCATCTTGGAGGCCGAGTGGTTGAAGTAAAGATATCTCATCAAGCGAACAAGAAAGGAAGGCAATTTCTCCATTATATTGACTACACGAATTGTCTAAGGTTTCTGCAGTTAGATCTAATTGCAGACAAAACATTGCAGGTCCGAAAAAGGAAGTCGAAGGAAAAGCCATCATCATTGGAAGGCGTGTTTAACTAAAATTGACTTTGTGCAAGAAAAGGGTTCATCAGAATGACTTGATCTTGGAGGGGTTGTGGTCAACAGTCTTGGTATTCGTCAATTGAAGTCTCTATAAGAAGAAGAATTCGTTTGGTTTTTCCTCTCAAGTGGGAGAGGTTTTGGTTGATCGCCTATATTTTGTGTCTCTTGTCTATTTATTGTTTATGCTTTGGTAGTTGTTTGATGAAGAAGAACACTATAATAATCTAACTAAAGAGAAGATCATAATATAATGAAGTAAAAAGCATTCACAAGAAATTATGTTAAAATTTGGTAACTAGGGCCAAATTCCACCTTAGAACAGCTCATATGATGGAGATGATTAATGCATTGGATTCCTCTTTTCGAGAGGTCCAATTTTGATATAAAGATCATCTCATTCTGACAAGCAGAAATGGAATTTTGAATTTATTCTCTCTCATGCACAAATTGTCAAGGTCGGCCTCAGTGAAATGTAGGCTCATGAAACCCAATAGATTTGTCTCCTCACTCTCGACGAAGTTTATAAATAGGAGTGACCTCTCTCCTCATATGAACATCACTCATCTCATCACATATCTCTCTCTCTCTCTCCTCTCTTGTTTGGTTCATACAGCTTGGAGGCAGCTTCTCTCTACTTCGCACATGTGGCAGGATGACGAATTTTTGGGATTGTCTGCTGGCCAAATTTCAGGAAAACAGATCAGCGTTGACCAAAGCCTATTTGACCTCCGTTGACTACAATCTTGAGGGCAGAATTTCGATTTTTGGAGGCCACATTCATTGGCACAGAAATCAACGTGATTGGGACAGTTTGGCCAGGGTTGACTTCAGATTCGACAGCAGAAATTACAGCAGTGTTTTCTCTCTCCTTGACTGGGTTGACTGAACTGTTTTGGGCTGAATTTGACCCTCTTGGAAGGCCGGATTGGCTTGCTGTTGACCGAGCTGCTTGGAGGAAATTTTAGTGCTTCTTTGACCAGTGTTGACTTTCTAGTTAGTGCTGCAGTTGATTGATGTTGACTGCTGATTTGACAGGATTGTTTTGGGCAAGTTAATTTGATATTTGTACTCTCTCCCTCCACTGAACTATTGAATAATAATAAGAAGATTTGATCAAAGGGTTTCCCCACATTGGGGTTTTTCCCTCACATCCGCCATATCTTGTGTCCTCTTGTCTTGGCTTGTCTTCTGCACATGTTTCTATGTTCTATCTGCATTTACTATCAATGTGTTTAAGTTTATGTAATTGCTACTGGATATAATTGGAAATTGTCACTGCGTTGATAAAGAACATTGAAGTAAATTGTGCTAAAGCATATAACATACCATTGTTACCTAAAATTAACATGGTATCAGAGCTCAGGTGAAGACAAAGCCCAAACAGAGGAAAAGCAATCACTAAGGAAAGTTGTTGGACAAGGACTTGAAACTAGTCCCAATGACAATTACATCTTACTTCAAATCCAAGGACAAGCTTAAGAACAAATCTGACTATCAAACATGGAAGATGTCTCTAGATTTGACATTGGAAGAAAATGATGCCATGGACTGTGTCAAAGGAAGAGTAGTGGAGCCTCCTTCAAATGCATCCGCAGCTGCACAAACAAATTACAAGAAAGGTGAAGTTAAACCTACGAAAATTATTGTTGATTCTATCCACAAGCCTTTGGTTGCCTATATTTCTGATTTGGAACCATCTAAGGAGATGTATGACAAGCTGGTTGGGATGTTCAAAGTAAACAATGCAAATCAAGATCTCTTTCTCAAGAACAAGTTGAAAGACATCAAGATGGATAGAGGAGAATCCATCCAATCCTACTTCATGAGGATTACAGTGATCAAGAATGATCTCCTTTCTATTGGACAAGTCAATGGTGACACAGGGAGCTCGCACTTATTGCACTTGGAGGCCTTACAAGAGAATGGGATGTGTTCAACACCACCATCCTCAACAATGACAGGATTCCAGGATTTGATGAATTATTGGCTAGATGCACTCAAGAAGAAATAAGGAAGATGGAAAGAGACAAGCCCTCAAATGGAAACAATCCTACCACCTTCTTTGCTCATACTAAGAGAAAGAACAATGTTGGTCCAAGAAATCAAGGTCAAGGATTCAAACTGGGATTCAAAGAAGGAAGAAAAGGAAGATGCTTCAATTGTAACAGGTTCGGCCACTTTGCTAGAGTGTCCTCACAAGAACAATACTCCAAGAGATTATGACAACCATAACAACAACTTTAAGGGAAATGGCAATCAAAGGAACCACAAGTTCAACAGCAAAGGAAAGAGGAATGCTCACGCTACTCGAAATGGAAATGGTCGTCCTCCCAAGAAGTCGATAAACTCCAGGTATGAAAAAGTTAATGTTGTAAAGTAAAAATAATTTTATCTTATTTTTTCCCTTACCACCGCCTCTCCTCCGAATACATTGGAACACTGGTTGATTGATAGTGGTGCCTCAAGACACTTCACTGGGTACAAAGAGACTCTCTCTAACTTGATTGAAAAGAAGACAAATATGGAGATTACACTTGGGGATAATGCCACTTATCCCATGAAAGGAATTGGGATTGTTACTCTCCACTTAAATCAAGGTGAAACTCTTCATTTACAAGGAGTGCTATATGTACCTGATCTGAAAAAGAACTTGGTCTATATTTCCGCAATGGAAGATAAAGGTTTCAAGGTGACATTCATTGATGGGAAGGCTCGTGTTTGGCAAAGGAACCCAAGAGATGCATTCACTCTTGGATTCAGGGTTAAAGGTCTCTATCAGGTTGGAGGAAGTCCATTGGGAGTGTTGACTGCTCGAGTAGCACCTGACGATTATGTGACGACTCCATGCCCAAGGATGATCCAGAGGACACTTGTACCATCAGATGTCACCAGTCAACAGAGTTTTCTA
>Ga0213495_10000057_pt1 | contig 11476 bp, 10 predicted proteins | sample Lodgepole_Yose_1_FD_150982 | JGI IMG/M metagenome (GOLD analysis project Ga0213495, IMG submission 150982) | Leaf-associated microbial communities from Pinus contorta in Yosemite National Park, California, United States - Lodgepole_Yose_1 | ecosystem: Host-associated > Plants > Phyllosphere >... | reverse complement strand
ACTATAAATATTATTTCAAGTTTAAGAGTAAAGGGGAGAAGTGTTTTGGGAGTTGCCCCCTCCTGTCGCAAATACTTGTGTTCATATTGTTCTTCACGATATCGCAGACTGTTAATGAGTGTTATTTCGCTGCTTGTACTGAAGTTATAGTATCACATAATTGTATAATTGTTGAACGAAATAATTGAATATAATAACACTTGAATGAAAAATTGGCTAAGTGTTGAAGTGAATGAGAAGTTAGGTGCAGTCATGGTTAGAGTAGTTGTACAACTGCGACAAAATATCACCGGTGGCGCACGTCGCCCACAGTGATCATAAGGCATCACAGCGTGGGGCCGTGACAAAAAGGAATCCATCTCCAAACGACTTGGCGCATCCAAATCCCCTTGGAATCAAGGAAAGCGCGCCAAAGGGGCAGATAAAATCGGTGGACTATGAGAGGTAAAAGACCCCTTCAATCTTTATCACTCACATGGAACTCTCAAAGAACAACGTTCAAGCTCGAGACTAAGATTCTGACAATATGCTTATAGGGGTGAAATGTAAGTGCACACTCAGTGACACGGAAAAGATCATATTAACCTTCAAAAAAACATCGCATTTTAAAGGATACAACACATTGACAACAAAAAACGATGAAGTAAACAATGAACACGGCCATTCAAAGTTCCTCCTGGCAGGATTTGTATCGAACACAATCAATAAACATCTCCATAATCGCACATGAACATCATCACCATCCAACTCTTTGCTACAAGAATACGTGAAGAAGACAGAGGAAAAAAATGCTCCCATTTCCCCGAAGAATTTAATAAAGAAGAGTTATCGATCACTGCATAAGTGTTGGATTAAGTGTTTGCCTTGCTGTAAGAGCCTTTAAAAGGAACATCTCTTTTTATTATTGTGGAAACATTTGCAAAATAAATTATCTTGGTTGGAGTTTAACCCGTGTCTCTCAGATGAGAGATGAGTATCCCAGTCAACTAAAATACAACAAAGAAAACATTGAAATATAACTGGAAGTAATTCCAAAGACCATTTGGTTTTAGATTCAAAAAATTGGGAATTTTGTAATTTGTTTGCATCGATAGTTTAATAAATTAGTCGCTTGAATTTGTTCAAGGCAATGCAACCCAAATATCGAGCTTATGTTTGTCATTGAAAAACAAAAAGTGTATATTGGCAAATATCCAAAGCCATCCTTTTATCTACCCTCAACTTTGTGGTGATGGATGATATCCATTCTACATATTGTATTATTCCTGTGATCTGTGTCGATAATTCCAGAGTATCTTCTATTTTCTCCACCTTCCCCTCATTGGGTGCTAGTCATGCTGATAGGGATTTCGCTGGTCATTTTGGGGGTCGACGACGCTTATATCCAGGAAGGGTATTGCTCTCCTTCAGCGTATCCACCCACTTTGATGCCTCAATTTGGTTCCATTAGTGGACATTATCCGCCTACTAATTCGATGGGGCGTGATATCGAACTTTTGAAATTAAACCAGGCACTTGATTTGGAGCCTCTTGCCATCCACTCGAGAGTGTCGCCATCAGATGGGGTGACTGTGAGCCCCCACTCTCGACTAAATTTTACTATTATAAAGAAGCGACGGGTGAAGCATAAAGTAGATGGTATTTGGGGGTTGCTCTTGTAGGTGTCTCTTTAAATTTTTGGAGGGGTCAGATCCTACCTTCCCATCCTCTCGTGTGAATTCACCCACTCAGGGTCTTAGAGATCTCATACTCGTCAATAAACTTTCGATATGAAAAATCTTGTCACTGAATATTCGGGGTCTGGGAAGCTCTATTAAACGACAATGCCTGGAATATTTTATTAAATTCCATCATCCTTTTATCATTATTTTGCAGGAGACCGTGATGCCTGGCCTTTACTCTTAAAAAATTGTCATGGGTGGAGGGTTCATGCTACAGATGCTTCGGGACAATCGGGGGGTTTGGATGTGTTATGGGATCCTTGGGTTGTTAACTTCTTGGCCTATAAATATTTTGCAGTTATTTTACTATCCAGGTTTTCGGGGGATGCTAAGCTCCGGTTTCATATATTGAATATATTATGGGGCCGGAATTACTTCTTTTAGCTGAGGATTTGAGAACAACTTGCGTCATATCTTGTGAGTTAAACTCTACATTCATCATGTTGATTGCAAAGGTCTCAGGCCCGATTTCTTTCAAGGAATCTCGACCCATAGCCTTGTGCAACATTGTGTACAAAATGGTCTCTAAGATCATTGCTAACCAGTTGAAAGTTACCCTATAGAAACATGTTGCGTCGGAACAATTCAGGTTTCTTAAAAATCATCAAATCTAGGATGCCATGGCCATTGCCCAGCAATGTTTACATTCTATCAAAATGAAGAAAAAAGATGCTTTATTATTGAAACTGGACCTTCACAAGGCATATGATTGTGTTTATCGGGAGTTTCTGCGTTCGGTGCTTCGTAAGATTGGCCTCTCTAGATTGGTGATTGAGTGGATGATGGCTTGTATAACTACATCAAATTTTGGTGTCTTAACCAATGGGTACCTTCATGCTTTTTGAAGGCATCTCAGGGCTCGCTCTCTCCACTGTTGTTTTTACTTGTCATTGAAGGCATGGGTAGAATGGTTTCGGCGACACACTCCCGTGGGTCATTCTCGGGTATGGGGATTACTACGAACATTTTTATTACCCATCTCATTTTTGTGGATGATGTCCTCATATTTGAGAATATTTCTATTATGGAATGACATGTATTGCAAAAGATTATATTCACTTTTGGTGATGCCACGGGTCTATACATGACAGAAGCTAAATCTCAGTTGATTTCTTCGTCTCAGGCGGAGGCCAATGTTTTGGAGACAACGAGATTATTTGACGCTGAGAAGGTTTCATTGTGCGATGGGTTTAAGTATCCTAGTTTCTCCCTTACACTTAATAATTATGGCATTAAAGATTGGGTTTGGCCAACCAGAAAATTTGAGCATAGGTTGTTATCATGGTCACATGAGTGGCTTACAATTGGTGGAAGGTTGATTATGGTGTAGCCAGTTTTGCAGAGTATTGCAGTATACTAGTTGCATCTATATTTGATGCCCAAATACATCATCGAGAGGATTAAATCCATTATGTCTAAGTTCATTTGGGCTTGTACTAAAGATGGTTACAAAATTCAACTTGTTTGACTGGAGGATATCACCTCAAGTAAGGAGGATGGGAGGGAATCATGGATATTGGAAAATCCAGTTGGCTTTTATCAATGAAGAGTTTGTGGTGTTCTTTAAATCGTGTTGGTATTTGGAAACGAATCATTAAGGATAAGTATCTGAAAAACCAGTCTTTGGTAACTTGGATTAAGGATGGGGCCGGTGTCCCAGGCGCTATCTCATATATTTGGCGGCGCAGGATGAAAATTAAACAATGGCTCTTGGGGAACTTAAAATGGCATATTGGGTCTATTTTCGGGGTGGATATCGGTCTAGATCCCATCTATGGTTTTGTCGGTGAGCATACATTACCTTTCCCACTCATTCAACATCTTCACAATCTCGATATTTATTACATTAACCAATTGCAGGTCCCAACCAACCCTTTTATATTGCATCCTATATGGCCTGGTTTGTGGGACCTTGGCTTATTTGGTACACTGGCTATGGCTTGGGACATATATGTGTACAATCTTAATACGAATGAGATATTTTTAAGTGATCGTGAGGATATTTATTCGTGGGATAGAAATACATTACCGGGACAAGTATCAGTCGAGGAAGCATATTTGCACATCACATCGACTTCTCTTGTTCCTATGTCTAAAAGAAGGTTCAAAAAGGTATGAAGTTGGAACATTCCATTAAAGCTCAGATGATTTGGCTGGTTAGCTTGGCATAACAAGATATTCACTTGGACAATCTTTGTCGGGGGGGGGGATTCTGTGGTCCTGTCAGATGTACCTTGCGCAAATTGGACCTCGAAGATGTGGCACATTTTCTTTAAACGTCTGTTCGTGGTGCCTATCTGGTTTGATGTGACACATCGTTAAGCATTTTCGCTGATTTGAACTCATCTACGTTGGAATTATGCTTGTAGGAATGGATGTCCGAATGTAAAGAATATCGTTCATTGCCTCTATTTATCATCTTGGGTATTTGGAGATGCCGAAATTCATGAGTTTTTTAAGTGCGCGTTCAGAATATCAATAGTATGTGTTAATTTTTTTTTTGCTTATTTCAGAGAATTTGGGCCTGTTCTTGACAAGGCCTCTTAAAGACATATATAACTCAGGAATATCGGTGGTTGTTGCTTGGGCGGGTTTTTTGGTGGAGCTGCCAAGAATAACAAATGTGGTTGTGGCACACACATCATTATTAGTCCTCGTATACATTGTCATTTTTGTTGGCACGGGGGTGAACTTTCCAACACTCATGCGTAGATTATTGCATTATGGGGATTGTTATACTCTGCTAAGTGGCTATCTAAAGAGACTTTGGAGGTATTTGGAGATTCTAAGGTGATTATTTAGTGGGTAGCAAAGAAATCTTCTTTCAAACCTCCATTAATGACAAGCTGGTTACAAAGAATTCGGAGGTACTTTTTTAAGGGGGGTGAACTTCTCTCATATACACAGGGAGCAAAATAGAATTTTGTAGGCAAAATTTAAGGAGGGACATCCCCAATTGCCCGAGGAGATCTTATACTCGGCCTTCATAGACAACACATTTCAGGGTTCGGGAAAGATCTACTTCACATAAGCTAATATTTTTCATGATGTGGATATTTTTGTCTTTCTTTAGAGTTGTTTTTAATGACTTTCTATTGTTATGTTGTACGAGTGACAAAATTTGAGCAGATGTGTTTGTTTAAACATAGCTAGTTTAGATCTGTGACTGGGATATATTTTTGCGGATTAGGACGCGTGCTGGAAATGGTGGACTCTTGACACATGCTACATGTAAACAACCTCGTCTTAATATAAAGTTGTTAGTTTCTTCTTTGCTGAATAAAAAAGTATACAAAGGCATCCTAATTGGTCGTGCCAGGTGCAATGATGGTTTAGAATATGACATGGCTAACATGAAGATCACGCCAACAAACCAGAAGCAAATTCGAATATCGTCAAGAACAAAACACACTATAGGAAGTTCATAAGGTGTCATTATGACGTCACTTTATTTATGGATGAACTTCCCCAACAAAATGTTGAACTTCCATTCACAAACGATTCCCAAGAATCCCTTGCTTTGTTGAAGAAAAAATTATTCGAGGCTCTTACTCTAAGAATTCATGATTGAAACAAGTCGTTTAGTGCGCAAGTTGATGCCAAAAATAGTGTTGTTTGTGCCATCCTACCTCAAACCGAGGAGGGAAATATTGGCATCCACATCATTATGTCCATAAAAATAATGAATAAGGCAGAAAGGAACTATTTGACGATACAGAGAGGTGGCCTTGGAACATCACTCTCTCTGCATGAGTGTTAACATTACATCTCGTGGCACTCTTTTATTGTCCGTGCGTATCAAGTTACACCGATTTACCTTGTGAGCAAGTGAGTGCATCATGACCACCTTTGCATGTGGCTCTTGCTCTTCCAAGAATTCAACTTTCAAATTGTCGCAAAGACGCGTAAGTTTTTCCCCAACCTAGACCACTTGCTAAGAATGAACTCGAGAGAAGAACCAACGATATAGATGATGGAATTCCATGTGCACATGTAGTCGAAGTCAAATATTTCGTAGAGGATCTAGTGTAGATTTCATTCTTTCACGATAGCCAAGTAAACTTAGACATGCAATAACATAAGACATGTGCGTCGTTTTGAATGTTGTTTGCTACACATTGACTCATGGAAACTTGTACAATTGGGAGCGAACAATACCTTGAGGAGATGTGTCCCTGGTCATGAAAGTTGGGCATCAACGAATGAGCACATGGTGAGGTTTCAGGTGGACATTACCGGACCTCTACAAATATGATCCATTGGAAGCTTCCAAGTAATTTTTCATTTTTCCTCTGTAAGCTTTGTAGCCCAATTCCTAGAATGTGTAAATAGAAATAATTCAGGGCTTACTGAAGAGCTTGTTTTGTTCTTTTATTGTTTACAGAGAAAGCCCTGTTGGACAGAAGGAATCGTACTTCTTCACTCCCTGGATAGAAAGTACCAAAATGGGTCAAGGCCTAACAGGGCGGCTGGTTCTGGATACTAGAAAGTTGCTGGTTCTTATAAGCCCATCACTGCTAAAGGAGGAAAGAAAAGAGTAGGTGTGCCGCATCAAAAAGTCTCACGTCTTCTATTTTGGGAAGGCACCCAAAGACTCAAAGACCAATTTTCTCATGCACGAATACCGTCTTGCTGATCTTAATAGGCCTGCAAGCAAGAAATGCAAGGAAGAAAGGCAACTTAAGAGTAATTTATTCTGGTTAGACATGGTTCTTTTTTTGGAGACATGTGTTCGGATTTTGTTCCATACTAATATTTTCTCTCTTCATTTCTTCCATGTCTCGTAATTCGTAATATGGCCATGGGCAATAAAGTTACTGAGGTTGAATTACACCTTTTTTTTATGTTTACTTTAAAGAATATTTTAGAATCTTATAGATAGATATAGAATGGATTACACCACAAAATCAAGTGAAATATCTTTAACAGACGCAGGGCTGGGGATGAACATTAAAAAAGGCAGTAGCAGGTCAAAGAATAAAGACTCCTGAGAAGCATGGGAAGTAGAAATGCAGAAGTGAACTTAGATAATGCCTCGGGGATTCAGATTCTTCCCTACATAGGAAGAGCTGGTAGTGCATTACTTGTGCAAGAAAGCAATCTCACAGTCACTCCCTCTTCAAGTAAATAGCAGATGTGGACCTATAAAAATATGGTCCATTGGACTCAAAGACAAACTTTCTCATGCACGAATATCGTCCTGCTGATCTTAATAGGCCTGCAAGCAAGAAAGGAAGCTTACGAATAATTTATTCTGGTTAGACATGGTTCTTTTCGTGGAGACATGTGTTCGGATTTTGTTCCATACTAATATTTCCTCTCCTCTTTTCTTCCCTGTCTCATAATATGGCCATGGGAAATAAAGATATTGAGTTTGAATTAGGTTTATTTTTATATTTTCATTTTTACTGTAAATTTCAAGAATATTTTAGAATCTTATAGATAGATAGAGAATGGATGGCCATGGGCAATAAAGATATTGAGGTTGAATTACGCTTATTTTTATATTTTTATTTTTACTGTAAATTTCAAAAATATTTTAGAATTATATAGATAGATATAGGATGGATTGCACCACAAAATCAAGTGAAATATCTTTAACAGACACAGGACAGGGGATAAACATTAAAAACAGGTAGTAGCAGGTCAAGGAATCGAGACTCTTGAGAAGCATGGGTAGTAGAAATGCAGAAGCAGACTTAGATAATTCCTCCTGGATTCAGATTCTTCCCTATAGAGGGAGAGTTGGTAGTGCATTACTTGTGCAAGAAAGCAACCTCTCAGTCGCTCCCTATTCAAGTAATAGCAGATGTGGACCTCTACAAATATGATCCATGGCATCTTCGAGGTAATTTTTCATTTTTCTTCTCTAAGATTTGTAGCCCAATTCCTCGAATGTGTGGTTACCGAAGAGCTTGTTCTGTTCTTTTATTGTTTACAGAGAAAAGGCAGCTTAAGAGTAATTTATTCTGGTTAGACATGGTTTCTTTTCTTGGAGACATGTGTTCGGATTTTGTTCCATACCAATATTTCCTCTCCTCGTTTCTTCCATGTCTCGTAATATGGCCATGGGAAATAAAAATATTGAGGTTGAATTACACTTATTTTTATTTTTACTGTAAATTTCAAGGATATTTTAGAATCTTGCAGATATATATAGAATGGATTGCACCACAGAATCAAGTGAAATATCTTTATCGGACATAGGACAGGGGATAAACGTTAAAAAAGGCAATAGCAGGTCACAGAATCGAGACCCTTGAGAAGCATGGGCAGTAGAAATGCAGAAGCTAACTTAGATAATGCCTCCGAGGTTCAGATTCTTCCCTACATAGGAAGCATTGGTAGTGCATTACTTGTGCAAGAAAGCAACCTCGCAGTCACTCCATGTTCAAGTAATAGCAGATGTGGACCTCTACAAATATGATATATGGCATCTTCGAGGTAATTTTTCATTTTTCCTCTGTAAGCTTTGTAGCCCAATTCTTGGAATGGCTTCGGGGTTTAGATTCTTCCCTATAGAGGAAGAGTTGGTAGTGCATTACTTGCGCAAGAAAGCAACCTCGCAGTCACTCCATGTTCAAGTAATAGCATATGTGGACCTCTCCAAATATGATCCATGGCATCTTCGAGGTAATTTTTCATTTTTCCTCTGTAAGCTTTGTAGCCCAATTCGTGGAATGTGTAAATAGAAAAAATTTGAGGCTTACTGAAGAGCTTGTTCTGTTCTTTTATTGTTTAGAGAGAAATCCCTGTTTGGAGAGTAGGAATGGTACTTCTTCACTCGCAGGATAGAAAGTACCCAAATGGGGCAAGGCCTAATAGGGCGGCTAGTTCTGGATATGGGAACGCTATTGCTGTTGATAGACCCATCAATGCTAAAGGAGGAAAGAAAAGAGTAGGCGTCAAGAAGGCTCTGGTATTCCATCTTGGGAAGGCACCCAAGGGCTCAAAGACCAACTGGCTCATGCACGAATACCATCTTGCTGATCTTAATAGGCCTGCAAGGAAGAAAGGCAGCTTAAGAGTATGTTATTCTGGTTAGAATGGCTTCACCACAAGATGGAGTGAAATATCTTTATCAGACACGGGGCAGGGGATAAACATTGAAAAAGACAATAACATGTCAAAGGATCGAGACTCCTTAGAAGCATGGGGCAGTAGAAATGTAGAAGCGAACTTACATTTGCCTACGGGATTCAGATGCTTCCCTACAGAGGAAAAGCTGGAAACAAAGAAAGCGTTTGATTTCATCTTCTTCTACTGCCATATTTTTTCAATGTGTGTTTTCTTGGCTCACTTATTGGCTTACATACCCATTGATATTGATAAATTTTTCCTCAATTCTTTTAATTTTTTATTTCATCTAAGTATAAAGAATACATTGTGTAAATGCTTGAAGCTTCGAGAAATATCAGAACTAAAATATACATTCTTTCCTAACTTTGCAAGAAAGCATTGATATGGATTGAAGGGTCCTGTATCTTCTCTAAAATTCAGAAATCTTCTTTTGAGGCACTCAGATCATCTTCATTGTTGCTATCATTGTTTTTGGAGATCGCAGTACCAATAGAGGGAAATGTCAGTAAATTATTTCTCTACGCAACAGGTTTTCTCTATGTCGTTCGACTTTCTTAATTTACGAACATAAAATACAACACAATGTATACCTGTTTCGTTTATATTTCAATCTGTTTCACTTTGTTTTCCCAAAACCCAACACGTGTATCTGATAATCAATACCATCTATTTTTGGAACCAAAAATTTCAAGGGAATCCATTTAATCAAATATATAAATAAATTTACTTATTATAATGATTAAATAAAAAAAAAATCATTGATTAAGAAAATCATAGTTAAAATTTTAAAGTTCACAATTATAATTTGACAATTTTCGTGTATGTGTTTATAATTGAATATACATCCACTACTTTCATGGAGAATGGAAATGCTCGTGATCGTGCTTGTTATCACTTAAGAAATGATTTCTAAATTCTGAGCACCAGTTCTATTCCAAAGGATTGAATGTTAGTATTGGTCTAGTCTTCGCATGGTTGCTTTAGTGCCTAAGATCTAGAAAAGAGTCTTGTTGGTATGGTCAAATAGGGTCAACACTCCATTCTTGCCCATCACTGGTCCCACATCACACATAAATTCCATGTGTCAAACTTGTGTCAAGGTTTTCATGCACTACAAAACTGCCTAGGAGTTTTTGTAGCGCAAAACCTAGAATTTTCACTGAACTAGGAGTTTTCGTAGCGCGCTACGAAACCCCTGAAAAAGCCTGTTTCAGCATAAAAGACCGTGTTTTCTGCTTTTACTAGTCAACTTCCAGAAGGTTTCCTGAGCAGATGAGAACTCAATTTTGAAAACTGAAAGAGGCTTTTCTTACTAACATACTGAACTACAAAAACCTCTTTCGGTTTCTTCAAATTCGTTCTGAGGTGGGAGGATTTTATGGTTAAACTTGCGCTACGAAACTGCTGAAAGTCAAGCTTTGTCTTATGGTTTTAGTAGTCTTTTTCAAAATCAGTTCCTGGTCACAGGAAAAGGTATTTTGGAATTCTGATGGAGGTTTCTCTTCAAAAACTCTCCAACTAAAATAACCTATCTCACTTTCTTCACAAGTCTTATCAGTTGGGAGATACTAAGCTTTCTTTGAAACCCTAATTTCAGAGAACATATTTTTCATGTTTTACACTTGTTTTTCAAGGACCGATTCTGGATAGCTGGAGAATTTTTTTAAAAATCGAAGAGAGGTTTTTGTTCTAGACATCATGGACTTAAAAAACCTCCTCCAGTTTCATAAAAAATGTCATGGATGAGAAGATAAAGGCTCTGTCCCACGTGCTAATTTTTAAAGATCCTAAACCTAAAAACAGGGAAACATGTTCCCCAATTTCTAAGGTTTGTCATCAACAGTCAGGTGACAACGTGGGAGGCTTCATCAAATTCGACTTCATGAGGTTGCGGCTGTCAATGAATGATTTAAATGCTTAGATAAGGTTGTTGTAATCATAATACGGAGTTACCTCCTAGTTGTATCAGGTCTCTAGGACTGTTAGTTAGCTGTCATTTGTATTTAATAGTTTGTTTTATGGTTAGAATAGGTGTCACTCATAGCAAATTCGAATTCTCTTGATAAGGGATGAGGGGTTCCATATTGTAAATGCTACATATAAAGCAAGAGGTTGAATTAGCAAAAGGTTGGAGATTTTTGGCCCAGCTGCTGCTTTATGTGAAGGAATACAATCAGTAATGCAAAGAGGTTTTCTTGAACAAAACTGAGTTTAGATAGAGTTCAATCCTTTCTTGATCTATATGTTATTTTAATTACTTGCCGTAGATCTTATTGTTAATACTCAGAATTCATAATCTAATGCTCTGACTTCCTTTAACAATAAGATGACTGTGTTTTATATTTGAACCACCAGCACTAGATTACATTGCTATTATTCAAAATTCACTACCATGTGCTCTGATCTCTTTTATTAATGGAGTGATTGTGTTGAGCAGTAGATCTCATTGCTATTACTCAGAATTCATCATCTTATGCTCGGACTTCCTTTAGTAATGAGATGACTGTGTTTTTTCATAATCTTGTGAGTAAACCACCTTTGAACCATCAACAGTAGATTTCATTACTATTACTCAGAATTCATAACCCTATGCTCTGACTTCCTTTAGTAATGGAATGACTCTTTTGACCTATGTTATTGAGTGAATTGTCTTTGTTTAAGAACCTTATTTGTCT
>Ga0213495_10000055_pt1 | contig 11775 bp, 8 predicted proteins | sample Lodgepole_Yose_1_FD_150982 | JGI IMG/M metagenome (GOLD analysis project Ga0213495, IMG submission 150982) | Leaf-associated microbial communities from Pinus contorta in Yosemite National Park, California, United States - Lodgepole_Yose_1 | ecosystem: Host-associated > Plants > Phyllosphere >... | reverse complement strand
TTTTAATAAGTAATGTAATTTTTATTTATTTAAATATATATTTATTTATTTTTAATGTAGATATAAGATATATGAATTTTATTTATTGATTAAACAATTTTTTATTTGTTTTTGAGGTTTTTTTTTAAAATTAATTTTAGTTTCAATTTGTCAATTATAAAAAAAATATATTTTTCAAATATACAAAAATTCATAATTTACTATACAAATATTGTTATTTTTAAACTATCATACTAATCATTATTATTATTTAATTTATGTTATTCTATATCAATTTTTTTAATTGTTTGTATTAAAATTTGAAAATTTAAATTTTTATACCAATACCGGTCTCTTTGGTATTGGTCATGTAAATTATTTTTTTAATTAATCATTTTGATATTATGGTTTAAATTGAAAGATGCTAACATATGCTCATCGTCCCCACTACATGAACGAATGAAATTGTAACATCTAACTTTTTTGTATATCTAAATAAGGTGTTTAAACTTTGCTTAAAATTCGTTTTTACCAAATTATTATTAAAAATTTAACTTACCTATTACTTATCACCACTTACAAGAATTAGAAAAAAATAAAAACCTTTATCAAGATTAGAGAAAAATGAATTTCAAAATGAAGATAAATATTAAAACTTGGCTACCCCATTACATTCTAATTTGCTTGAGGTTTGATTTAAATGGTGCGGCTTCATTCTAAACCAAAAAATGATTGAAAACCAAAAAATAATGAAAACTTGGTTGTATTCCTTTTGAACCATACAGTAGTGTCTTACATTATATTATTTGAAATGTGTTTGGCTTTCAATTTAAATGGTACATTCATTTTTAACCATATAGTATTATATTTTTGGAAATGTGTTTGACTTTCAATTTACATAGCTACATTCTTTTTTAACCATTTATTAGCGGCCTATATTATATTTTTTGAAACGTGTTTGACTTTCAATTTAAATGGTACCAAAATTGACTTCATTCTAAACCAAAAAAATGATGAAATGTAACTGCATTTTTTTTAACCATATATAGTAGTCAGTTACATTATATTTTTTTAAATAGGTTTGTTTAGAACTTCCAATTGAAATGGTTTCAAATGTGGCTTCATTTTCAACGAAAAAAATATTAAAAAAATGAAACATGGTTGTTTTCTTTATAAAACGAAACGAGTAGAAAATCTCGATATAATAGAATAGATGAAGTTAAACAAAACAAAACTTAATGATATTAATAATGGAGAAACTATTTAATCCTATAAATATGTACTCCATTTGTAAAAATGATTTAGCAAAGTTTAGGGAGGGTATTTGCAATTTGGGCCATAGTGCGATCTCATTTGGCCTGGTTTGAGACTTGACTACAATTTGAAATGACAATTTGTCATCCCTAAGATTTCTTCAATGAGCAACAAAAACGTTTTATTTCATTCTTGTTGTGATAATGGAGGGTGAGATGAGACCAAAATGAAATTCTTCCCAAAAAATGCTGAAAAAATTAACAATAATGAAAGAAATTATAGAAATGAAAGAACTAGCGTTTTGATGGATTCAGAGATTGGAGAAGAACAAGGGATGAGTAATAATACAATTTACCTCAAACTAAATGGGTTTCATCATGAACAAGGCATGCTTAAATATAATAACATAGATAAACCTCCTTGAAATATAATGAACATAGATAAAATGAGCTGAAATCAAGAAAGCTTTTTCGGGGATAACAAAATGCCACCTAAAATTAGAAATCTAGATAGGACAAAGATTAGAGTTAAACAACTCGATAGTCTCAATATAATAAAATTAGATAGGGTTAAACAAAACTATACTGAAAATAATATTGTAAAAAGAAATACATGTTGAATTTGTAAAAACAATTTGCCTACCTTTGACTGGATAACACAACAATCTTAGATTTGAACAATAGAACATCAGTAAATCTTAGATTTGAACAATAGAACATCAATATTTCCAGATAAAAATATGGTGGAATGAATCCAAATTACTGTTTATGAATTCCTTGTTTTTGAAATTGTAGATTCCTTGAAGGACCAATTTTTGCTTGAGAAGCAACCATCTATTGTAACATAGGAGGCCTAGATCATAGAAACATATCAAGGAATTTAACTTTCATGTTGATTTAACTCTCAACTCTCAAATAATATTCTATCTCTTTGCGAAATACATTACTCTTGATTTAATTTTGAACTCTCGAAGAATATTATATAGCTTAGCTAAATAAACGCCACTACACAAAATGTATGAAGAACAAGCTGTGAGGCCTTGCTAAAGCCCAATATAATGGCTTCATCCCCATCCAAAAACACAGATGCATACATGTTATTTGAGATAATGGAGAATATCTTAGAATAGTGAATTGGTTCACGGTACCTCAAGATAGGAATTAGTTCCTATTTCTTCGAGTATGGTTCTAACTTCATTAAATCTATGATTACTATATAATGTGTGATGTACATGGAAAATGTATAGCGTTCTGCAGAGCCATACTCTCCTGGTTTAGACTCTCTTTCGTAGAGCCGACTAGTGGGTGTTGTTTTATTAATTCAAACATCACTTCTTAACATGGTATCAGAGCTGCATGGTCGAGGAACCTGTATGCTGAGTGAAGGATTTCAAAGGCACGCCTGAGGAGAAATCGTCGTGTGCCTTTGAGGGAAAATTTCATAGATCCCACTGTGAGACTTCCACATATCTTTACTATGTCGACCATCGCAAATCTGTACTGTACAATCGCACCGACTTTTGCAAATTCGTGGTGTTAAATCACATCGACTTTACAAACAAAAAAAATGATTGTGTCTTGGGAGTGGCTACTGAGAGTAGGATGCGTGGAGGCCAAGGTCTGCTGAGAGGAGGTCGTGGTGGAGGCTATGGTAGAGGATGTGAAGGAAGCCATGGTGGTTTGTGTGTGTGCTATAGGATTAAACAGTATTGGAGACTATTTATCAAAAACACTATCTTTGACATAGATATGGGGTAAATTTAACATATACATTTTTTTACCTTTCAAATTTTTTTAAATCAGCAAGATGAAAAATGAAATGATTGAAGCATACCTGAATGAATTTCAAGCTCGATGGCTCCAATTATGTGAATTTGAATTTCAAGATGCAGACTTTGCTAGAAGTGCAGAGTGGTTGGACGATTACAAATGGGGATGAGCAGAAGCCAGCAACTAGATCAACATCAATCCCTGATTAAGAGAAGTGAGAAGGTAAAGCAAGGGCGCTGCTGAAGATGTCAGTGAAAGACTACATCATACCACGTATCAGATAAAATGTTCAATACTTAGAATAACATTAAGTTAATATATATTTTGAATCCTTTTTATTACAATTTTTTTTCTCCTTTATCTTTAATTAAATTAAATATAAAAATTAATAAAAGTTAAAATTTAAACAAATTAAATTAATTAATTTAAACTAACACAAAAGAATAAACCGTGTAAATGAAATCAAATTTTTAATTATTCATCAATATTTCAAAAGTGCTTATAGTTTGCCCAAAATGATGAACATTTGTTATTATATTATATGGCTTGAACTTGTGAATAATTAAAGTTATATTACGTTTTAATTTAATTATCACACAACATTCACAATTAACATCCATTCATCTTTTTTTATTAAATATGTAAATATAAGTGAATGTTGTATTTTTCAAACATTATATAGATTCTATAAAATCAAGTGGATTGCATTGAAATTCTATTACATTACAAATTTTGAAGAATATTTGTAGCGTATGTTGGCTAAATTCTCATAGGAAACTTCACCTCAATCAAAAACGCAGAACCTAGATTTGAAACTCATTCCTCTGCTATCTTAGCTATTCTTTAACAATTGTACTACATTGCAATTCTATTGCATTACAAATTTGCAAAAAGAGTTGTAGTGTACATTAGCTAAATTCTCATAACAAACTTCAATAAGAACCATTTGGAAGAACATAAGACCATTGTTACATGTGGCCATAAGCATATTAAACTTTATTTTATTAATAATAAAAATAATAGTTTTATAAAATTTATTTAAACTTTATTGTAGTTTTAGTATTTGTATTTGTAACTAAATACATTAATATTAATAATAGTATAAAATATATTGGTCATGTATAGTTATTTTGGTAAATATCTTGCTTTGAGGAGAATTGACGCCATGTCTTTCCATTCACGAGATACTTTAATGTTAGGATATTTTGAAAAATATCTTACTTCGAGGAGAATTTACTCCATGTATTTCCATTCATGAGATACTTTGATGTTAGGAATTTGATTGATGGAGCAAACCCTCCTAAATTTACGAATGGACAACCTTTGCAAATCTCGCACACCAAGCCTGTAAAACCAATATGATGGATCATAATGGTAGTAGTGGCTCCAAGTGTTTCAAATTTTAAATTAAATACAATATTTTACAAGCCAGACATTAAGAGGGTGAATTATTAATCACACTTGAATAAGGGTGCATCTAAGGGGATCAAGTTTCTTTGAGATAGAATACTGATGGGATAAGTGAACAACGATATGACTAAGCCAAAGGATCAATCAACAAGGATCCACCATCCCTTGTGCAAGTGAGCATGACAAGAGGAGTTAAGCAATGATGACCTAATGTTTATGTCCAAATGAGAAGAATGAAACTAGAAGGGATAAGAAAATCATGTATAGTGATCACGAAACTTTAGTTTTGATATTGATGTTTGATGGAATGATTATACATCCAACAATATATTAAGGATGAATTTCATTAAATTTCTTTAGGGAAGGAAGAATGCATGACTAGAGATTAAGGTTTGACATGACAAGGCATTGAAATTTAAAAATGTACTTAAATAAATGTACCTACCATGTAAATAGTAAACTTCCTAACTGAATGAAACAGAATGATTATTAAGTAGTTGGAATCTTGATGAAACCATGACCTTAATAGTACTAGTGAAATAACATATATCCTAGAGGGATGTTGTATAATCTTAATTCATAGTTAGTAATCATTGTATATAAGTAAATGAAATTAGTTCATGGTAAGAATTCTTAAAGCGTAATGTTGTTCTATATTGGTTTAGTATTGACATTATTACAATGTTAATTAGGTTTCATGATGTGATTGTATGTCCTAAATGGATATAGTTTTGATGAAGAGGTTAGTCATGTATATGTGGTGGTTATTTGTTTATTTGTTATGATAATGATGTTGAATGCTCATGATGGATATCATATGCATAAAGATCATGGTGTTATGATATGATGTATATTGACATGTGGCCCATTTATTATATGATGCCATCATATATCTTTGATGTTCATATGTTGATGTTGTAACTTTTAAGGATATTATGATGTGAAGCATGTGGTAATTACAACCAGATTTTATGACATGAGAATGTGGTGATTAATGATGATGCTATGTTATCATGATGACATGCAAGAGTTGGCATGTAGATTATTTTTCTATGATATTATGATTATAACTAATGCAATCGTTGCATGTTGAGATGTGCTAATTGACAGGAACTCCACAAATGGGTCAAGAGGGCCAATTTATTTGATGATCTCCTCGGAGCCCATACTTGCGAGGGAGAATATGTAACACCATATGGGCTGGGGACATACTCAATCAACACTACATATGCCAGTGGTTCCTTTATCTTGTATAACTCTTGATGGATAGCTCTTGATGTATAGCTCTTATATAGATTTTGTTTTTAAGTATTTTCTCTTTTTCTTAATATTTCGTTACATAAACATCTAGATCTCTCTAGAAATAACTTCAACGGTTTTGTCCCTTCCACCTTCAACCAACTACGAAAGTTGGAAGTCTTAACTATTTTCTCTAATTTTCTCAATGCCACAATTCCATCCTTTTTAGGAAATCTTTTGAATCTTTTACAATTTAACTTAACCTACAATTTTATCACTAGAGGCATGACTTTTGAGCTAGGAAATCTAAAGAACCTATAACATCTATGGCTAGTGGGTTGCAACCTTGTAGGAGAAATTCGTTGGATGTTGTTGCATCAGGTAATGATTCTACTTCCTACAATCACTTCTATCATTTAATATATTCTAATGAAATATGTAGCACAATATGTTTACTCCAAATTTAGAGAGGGGCTCTATAGAAGAACACTTACCATTTCTATTGTAGTAGGGATATCAATATATGTCTCCATTACCTCCTCATCATCATAAGGATAGCACTACTTCTATTATATCTTTCCTGGTTTATTCCTTTTTAAATGAGGTAATTTCTCTTTTGGGCTATTTTTGTGAGTTGATATCTTCCACTACTCTAATTATCCTTTTAAGTAAGATAAAAATAATTTCCGCAATTCAAAATTGATACATAGATTTAGAAATTCAATGCTAAACAAATAATATAAGAAAAAAACTTAACACAACTACTTTACTGAATATGTTAGGTCTTTTTAGATAAACTAAAGCTGCAATTGGAACATAACCATCATACTTCCAAGCAGAATTCAGATTTCTACTTGGAAACATGACAATGCTAATGATAATCACGATGGGTACCTTATGAAAGACATAAATTTTGGTATTTTCATAGAATCCAATCAAAATTGTAATACATATAATTAAATTTAGAAAAAACATATCTATACATTGTTAATTTTAGTCCACCAAGGGATAAAATCGAAATCAATCTGAGATACATACATTTATTATTGTGAAAGCATAAGCATAATAGCTTAAATCGGCTTCACACAACAATAATAAGGCCTAAAGTGATCTACAAAATATAGCAAAATATAGTCGATTATCATATCATATTTCCTTATGAAATTAAATTTGAAGGAGCTACACTTGATTCACCTTTACCTTCGCTATGCTAAGCCACTTTAAGTATATATAATTTATATTTAATGTGCTAAATATAAAATTTTATGTGTGTTGTGACTTTTTAAGAATTATAATCTCTTTATATTACACTGTACTAGGGTGCATAGTTTTTAGGATTCATTGTGTTAAATATCATAGTCCACTATAGTTTACCAAATTTTATCCTTAGTATGTTAAGGATTATAAAGTCAACAATGTCATTTTTTGTTAATGGTAATAGTGATTAGAGGTCGCATTGTGGAAGGGTTTGTAATTCTCTAAAAGTACTAGTGATCACAATAAATTAGGAGTTATATGAGTTATGGGACATCTTCATAAAGACTTTTGGTTAAGGAGACATTATATTAAATATTATAGTGGTCATAGTGGTCAAAGGTTATGTTAAAGAAGAGAAACAATTAGTGGGAGTTAATATATTGTGAAATGAATGGGAATATATAATAAAAAAATTATTATAATTAGTGCATTAAAAAATACATATATTAATGTATGTATTTTAAAATCAAAATATTATTGGAAAATTTAGTGAATGCTTCTATATGATATTCCTCATTCTTGTAATACCACAACTACTGGATTATAGCTAAGCAAGACCTAAAAGATTTACTAACTAAGGCTTTTCAAAGGGATAGGTAAATAATTTATTTACATAATGTATCATTCAAATTTTTCTAGTCTAAAAATATTTAGAAAGAAATAGAAATTAATTATTCCTAGTATTATTAATTAAAACAATTATTAATCCATATGGCTTTTTTGTATTTATTAGGGAATAATATTATTAATCCCTATAAATTATAATAAAGAATTTTTGTTTTAGAAAACCTTTCTTTAAGTTTTATTTTGACAAGTTTATTGTATAGCAAAAAAACACTAATTATAACTACTAGTTGCTCATTCATTTTCATTATTCGAGAGGTCATTGACATGTTGTGTAGATAAAGGACATCCATGGTTGTTTACATAGAGATTCACCTTTTGAAATCACTTCTTAACTTTGTGCGTTTTTGTGCTCTTTAAAGCAATTCATGTTTTTTTAAACTATGTACTTTCACGAGGCAATTTACTATTTTTTTTAAATTTTACAATTATAAGCAATTTACTTTTTTTTTTAAATTTCACCAATATTTTTCTATCAGCTTTTGTTTGTTTGCCAAAATCATTTTTGTCTTTTTAAGTTTAACTATGTAATTTCTGGAGCATTGCAGAATGCAATTGGGATTTTGCTTTCTAATTTTAGTTGTTGACTTTTTGCCTTTCAAAAGTTTAATTAATATTTCTTAAATTCAAAAGTTAGATTAAGTTTAGAGCTAATGGAAATATTCAAGAATGTAAATTATTTTTTCTAAATATAGTTGTTATCTTTTTTCTTTTTTGAACTTTCAAAAATGTAATTAATATTTCTTAAATTTAATCATTAGAGTTGATGGCGGTTATTTCTTTTTTTTCTAAATTTTCAAAAATGTGATGCAATGGTGGAGAGTAAAAACACAATTTTCAAAATGGAATATGGTAAGTGTCTCATACGACAATTTTAGAGATAATTCTCAACCAAACATTATGTGAACATCAAATAATAAAACCCATGGCCATTTGAAACATTATCTTCTCACCTTATGAAAGGAGTCTCACTATTAGAAAAAACTGATGGATTTAACCTCCTTTCAAAACCTTATGAAGGCAGTCTTACTATTAAAAAAATAATAACGACATTTTTTAATTTCAAATATCGCCAATTTTCTAAACAAACATGGCGGTTGTCTCATTGAAAAAGCTTGTTAGTTAAGAAGTCATTGTTAATTAAAAACTCATTGTAAAAGCTTGTTAGTTAAAAGAGATCAATCACATGCCAGAATTGGACATGCACATGAGGTGCCTTCCAAGAGTATTGTAAGAGCGACTCAAAGCATTTATATCACACGTTCTAGCAACATTATTTCTCGAGTAAAAACCATGTCAGAATCATGGTAGAAACTTGGGAGTTATTTAACCATGGAAACGAATTTAAACGCAGATGCCTAAGTGGGTATTTGTCATTGTGTGACAGGTAATGCGAGCAGTGCGCGCTTGGAGTTCATCGAATGGTCAAACGAACTTTTCGAATTCCGACAATGCCGTATGCGTTTGTTATAGGTTAAATTCTATATTCTCCGACAAAAGCAACATATTACACTCTGTTATGGGCACGTGTTTGAACAAAAGCACGATGGTCAAGTTCGTTATATTTTCTGGGAATATAGGCGTGGAAATCGCTATACAAATATACAAATCGCGTAAATTCTTATCTATGTTTTTATTGACAAGTCTGTGTGCTTGGTTTGATTCTGACTCTGAGTAAGGTTGTGGTTTGAGTCTCTCATTTTATGTCTGTTTCTCGATAGAGGAGAAGTTTTACATTTTTTGATTTCATCGAGTTCAATTACGATCGAATTCTAATTTTATTTATACGGTATGATTTGAGAAGAAGCTTTACAATTGAACATCGAAAATTTTAATTTTATTTATATTGGTATGATTTTAGGTTCTACTATGGCATTGAATTTCATATATATATTTTTTTTTTCTCCTAATTTAATTGCAAATGTTGAAGGTTTAATTACTTGTTCATTTCTTGGTAACGTGTTCATATTATCCTATGTTGCAGGAGGCTACTAATGTTGATTTCTTAGATGAGCTCAATGGAGAAAAGAAGAGAGACAAGACTTCAATATCATGAAAACCCTTCAACATCAAGACAAATTTCTGCTATAAGTATGTAATACATTCCATTCACATTGAAAGTTTCGGGACAATGCCATGTAGTCTAAATTTAATAGTTTATGAATAATGGTTTTCACAAACATTTTTAATAATAGAAATAATTTGCCATATTTCTCGTAAACTTGATTAGTTTATCATATTTCCCATCAAATTGACCAGTATTTCCTTGTTTAATTAGTTTTTAAAGTGTTTTAAGTATCTTTATCTAATTAAATTTTTTATTAGTTTCATGTTAGTTTAATTAATCCATCAAATTTAACAAGCTTATGTTTGTTTCTGGAATTAAAAATTGTTTTTATTTCCATCAACTTAACTAGACAAATCTTTTTGCCTTTGCCGTATAACAGAATATAAATCTTTTTGTACAAATAAACTCACCAAACTACGACTAAATTTGTGTATAATACTCAAGTTAACTACGACTAAATCTGTCTGTAATACTCAAGTTCACTTGTTGTACACGATTCAACATGTGAGGAGGACCTGTAATCTCTTATCCACGGGAAGATGAAACACCTGTAACAACGGTTCTCTCCCTGGAAGGGCATCTTCTCCCCCACAATGCCTTGTTGTTGTGATGGATAACATTTATGAATAATTCTTTCCGCAACTATGGATAACATTTATGGATAATTCTATTTGCACATTTGAAATACTGAGCACTAGTTTTGAAGTGTTGTTTATAATTATTTTTTTGCGCATTTATTTATACTTTTAGGCGCCATTATACCTTTGTTCCCGCATTTCAAATTCTGAGCAATTTCTTATCGATATTTGTCTCTCATCACACACAATCAGAGTTAGTCCTCACCCATCGCTAGGCAATTGAATTTTGTTCAGAGATATTAACACAAATAATGACAAAAGTTGATCAACTAGTTGAAACAGAGCGCAACAGGTGCGTAACAGAGTGCTACAAGTACATTGTCTTAATGCACCTTAACAGCAAAGGTATTGAAGACAATGACCAACAGGCATACGAGGTAGTACTGTTGCTTTTGTAATTTTCTCTTTCGGCCACCCTAACGAGGAAGCTATTTGCAATTACATTTGAGACCACATGAAACCATAGGATATGCGAGATTATAACAATATTAGTAATATAGAATATTTCGGGTGGTGTTCAATCGTACTTACTTTTTTTTGAAGTTTTTTCCATCTGTGTGTACGTTAATTATATTTGGGGTCTCCAGAATTTACGTCTATGACCAATGGTGGCTTTCCTGCGATATTATAATAGTATTAGTAATATAGGATATGCCCAAGCTTTTTCCTTCTGCTTGTACGTTAATTATATTTGGGGTCTCCAGAATTTACGTCTATGACCAATGGTGGCTTTCCTGCGATATTATAATAGTATTAGTAATATAGGATATGCCCAAGCTTTTTCCTTCTGCTTGTACGTTAATTATATTTGGGGTCTCCAGAATTTACGTCTATGACCAGTGGAGGTTTTCCAAAGTTTCTTTGTGTTTGAATGTGGGTTTCAAAAATTTATGTTTATGATTGTGCTTTTGGTTTATTTTATTTTGCAAAGTTTTTATACCATTAACATATTTTGGCTTATTTCATTTTTAAAACGATTTTATATAATTAATATATTGACGTAAGATAGCTCTCGACATTACTAATAAACATTGAGTTCTCTTAACGCTAGCTCAACAAATATTGATATTACTTATATAAATTTTATTACTTAAATTGTTGTTTTATATAATTATTTATTTATATTACGTTATTGTTTGTTGGATTAATATTTATGCATTGATATGTGAATTATCATGGTAAAGAAATATGAAGTAATCTAAGTATTATAAATAAAGAGAATGCAATTATATGTAATTATTTTTCCTTTTTATGTTTTTCTAGTAGGGTGAGGAGGAGGATGAGGGGATGAGGTGGTAGAGGAGGAAATAGACAAAGGTTGAGGTGGAAGGAAAGGAGGTTGGGGAGGAGGTAGAGGCATGGGTGAGGAGAGGTTGCGGGGAGGTGGAGGTTGTGGGGAGGAGGTGGAGGGGAAAGAGATAGAGGAGGAGGCAGAAGAGGCAGGGGAGGAGAAGGAAGTGTGAGGAGGGTGTTGCAGGGAGGAGGGGTAGCGGTAAGAGACAGAGGATGAGGTGGAAGAGGCAGTGGAGTAGGGGGA
>Ga0213495_10000054_pt1 | contig 12189 bp, 11 predicted proteins | sample Lodgepole_Yose_1_FD_150982 | JGI IMG/M metagenome (GOLD analysis project Ga0213495, IMG submission 150982) | Leaf-associated microbial communities from Pinus contorta in Yosemite National Park, California, United States - Lodgepole_Yose_1 | ecosystem: Host-associated > Plants > Phyllosphere >... | reverse complement strand
AAAAAGAGGATTGTAATGTTTTGAAAAAATAATTTAGTCTACCAATTATATGAACATTTTTAATTTCTACCTACTTTTATCATATTCCCTCTTTTTAATTATGATTATTTATCAATTTCTTAAAAGAGAATAGAAGAAACGATAATAATGAAATGTTATCACTACTAACATAATTCCTTTGAATAGCAATGTAATCTTAAGAGATCGTAATGAGGTGTGGATATTTGAATCAACCACATAAAATGGTTGGATAATCTCAACCACAATATATGAATAACATTCTACTTGATATCAAAAATTGAATGATGTTCAAATAATAGCAAAATTTAGTGAAGACTCGAGAAACGATTTACTATATCTATGTCCATGTTAGTAGATATCCTGCATGGTTGTAGAAAGAAAGATTTTGCATGTTATTCATTTCTAGGGTCAAATGAAGCTTTATTTCTATATCCATTTTCTACGCTACGTTCTTGTTTGTTTACTTTCCGCTTTTTTTTTCACTTCAAATTAAAGAGAGAACAACTTATTTCGGTTTTGGGAATCACTTTTAGTCACTTCTAGTTTTCCATTTATGAGATAACAACCAAGTTATACATGGAAGCATATGTTACAATGTATCTTTACATGATTTTAAAAACAATTCTTTAAAGTGGATAGACATGTTTTTAGATTAATTAGATGCATATTTTCCATCCTTTTATTAATAGCATATTTTTATTATCCTCATCTCCTCGACATCAATAGGTGGAGTTTTCACTAATGACTTCCTTGCATATTTAAATCCATATTTAAACCATGTTTATATTTTCACTGTAAATTTAGGATGCTTCCTTCCACAACAATTCAATGAAAGTGGAAGGGGCAAATAAAAGTAATGCTTTCTTTGTTGTTCTATTACCGTAAACAAATCATAATAAAAAGTGTCGGGGAGACTGGGAGAACCAAGTTTAGAGAGGGGAAGGGAAGTTTTTTTACACGTTCAGTTTGCACTTATTCACTTTTAAAGTTTAGGGCTTGCCCTGTTCCTCTTAAATCAATAGAATAGCAACTCAAAGTTTACCTAATTATGTTTTTTATTGAGATCTGAATTAAAATTTATTGCAATTAAATATAAATGAGAGGATGGATACTCCCCCAATTTCTGAAATATAACACAAAATTTATATAGGCATCCATATTAATAAGAACCTCTAATGAGGGAACAACTTATGCAATTATAGATCATTCTACCTTGTAGGTAGGTATGGGCACATTATATTTATTAACATATATACCAAACAAATATAAAGAAATCCTAAATATTTACATCCTCTCTTAGAGTTAAAAATATAATTTAAAATTTAAGTTTTACGTTAAATTATAAGAAAATTGCATTACTATTAAACAAATAGACTTTAAAACTATATTTTACATTAAAAGTTTACACTTGGGAATATTTCAGAAATTAGGTTTTACATTGTGTATATTTTTAGTAAATATATATATATTTTTTTATATCAATGCATTAATACTAGTTTTTAATGAAAAACAAATATTAATAATAATAATAATAATATCCATTTTTAAGGTCACAGCCAAGCCAGACACCAAATTGGTGTATGAGACCCCAAATTGGTGTATGAGACCCCCTTGTTTGTGGGACAAGGGACCCACCTCCGCGCAGCGATTTGACTGCTAAGTCTACGAAGGCATACATACTCTACCCCCCTCTGGTTTTGAACCTGTGACCTCTTAGGAGGAAACACATGCTCTTAGCCATTACAAATACATTGATAAATTACAAATTACAAATTAATATTAACAACACTCATGTGAATAATAATAATATTTTTAATTACATTATTAATGCATCCTTACTATTATTATCAATGTTAACAATAATAATATTTTTTTGTAGAATAACATTAATATTACTAATAATATTTAAGTAACATGAATACGATTAGTATTATTAACATTGAATAGTATTAACCTTAAGATTGATAAATAACATTAGTAATATTTCAATTCTAGTTATTAATAAGGATGATGGTAATGTTGTAGATGTTAACAATATTAATAATAGAAATATTTATATTAATATTATTCACAAGAATATTATTAACATAATTAATACATTATTAATAATATCGATATAATAAAATTCAACCAAAATGGAGAGACATAATGTCAAAAATGGCACCTAGTAAAGTTTGAAAGGTGTCAAATCTATGCCAAACTAGTTTCCTAGTGCGGTTGCGAAACAAAAAGGCTGTAGGAACGGGGTAAAGGTGTATATTTTTGTCATAAATCCATCTTGGAGTGTCCCTATGTGTGTAATAGTGGGTATTTTTGATGCAGAGCCATCCTGGAACATCCTTGTGTCATGAAAGGAGGAATACATTTCCAAGTGATTACCACATTGCTTGGAAATTAAGAGAGGAGAATCCGAACACATATGTGATACCCCTCGTGCTCTTCTTTTGAAAGACACGACTAATTTTAAGTCATTGTGATTATTATTTGAATTTAATGACTATGGAGGCAATAATTGGAATTGATGGATTATGGAATGAAATTATATATTATGAATACATGTTTTGTTTCGAATTGTATGGGAAAGAACACATGAGCAATAGGGAGTTTTTGATATTTTAGAATATTGTAAGGTGGTTAAGTCCACATGGTGAACCTTACCAAATAGTTTCCTAAGAAAAATCCTAGGAGAAATTAATATTAAGAAAATAAAATAAATGAAGAGAAATATTATGCTAAACTATTATTAAGAAAACAACATAAAGAGAGAGAGAGAGTGATTACGTTAAGAATTTAGCTCGAGAGAAATGATAAGTTGGGTGAAAATGAAAAGAAAGCACAACTAGAGAGAAAGACGTGCTTTATTTATTATCCTAGGGACAACAATCCTGAATGTCAAAGAGGTTAGGACTCAGAGGAGAACTTGGATAAGTTTCCATTACATAACCCACTAGTGTACATGAAAATAAAAAGATTATTTGCTATACAGTTTATTAAAGTATATAGGAATCATAGCATGTGTAGTATGGAAAAAAATATGGCATAAATGTTTACATAACTGAATGGAGAAATGATAAATGTAAAGGTGCGAAATCCCTGTAAATTAGAAATCCATACTTTAGAAGATCTTTTCAAGAAAAACAATCATACAATTATGCCTTTTCTTAAGAACAAAATACCAATAAATTTAATCCACATCCACACGGGTAACCATGTTCTTTTGTACTCTAACTTATACAAAAGAAAAATACAAATTCGATGAATTTTTGGCAGAGATAACGTTGAGATAACATGGGAAAAAAGATATATTGGACATGCAAATTTAGCCATGTCCATTATTTCAATGAGCTTATGTGTCGGAACATAAAGATTGATTGTAAATATCAAATGTTATGAAACCAGCTCACAAAAAGATAGAAAAGATAGATCAACGCCTTAGAGGTAAGCCTCTTCGAGGGGGCAACCTCATTTACATTGCACAAATGAACAATTCTTAGATGATACAAATGACAAGACCTCCTTTGTATATATAGGAGTCTAAGGGGTCATAATATAATCAAAGCCGATATAACAATAATAATGTAAGGGCACAATAATAACAATAGTGGGCACCTATGGAGTGCAATAATAATAATATGGGGACTAAATGGGCACAACAATATAATAAGGGGGTTGTACTAATAACAATAACGGGTTACACTAGTAGTGTAGGGACCTAACATGCCCCCTCCTTCAAAAAGTGTTTTCCTCAACGCTTGAGTAGTTCTTGATGCTTCTCTATAAAATTCTCATCCTTCCATGTGGAATCCTCAACGGGTAAGTTCTTCCACTCGATGAGATACTATGAAATTGATCGATTTGGTAGTGATCAACTTCTCGGTTCTGTGAATGCTTCAGGTTCCAATATGATTTTTCCTTCCTTGTCAAGTTCTGGCAATATTGCTTGAATTGGGATCTTCTGCAACTTTTGAATGAGTGTCCACACTTCTTCGTGCTTCTTCCATTCATCCCTTGCTTCGTTTACCCAATCTGGTTGGATAAAATAAATATCACAAAAAAATGCTTCCACATCCTCATCCTTTCTTGAGAGTGCATATATGCAACAACATTTTTCTTTCCTTTTTTGTAGATGATTTCAAAGTCATAACGCAACGTATTTGTGACCCATTTTTTCTGTTCTTCTAAAGATAATCTTTGTTCTAAAAAGTATTTAAGACTATCATGGTCCATTTTTACCTTGAAGTGTCTTCCCACTAGGTAAGGTTGCCATTTCTTAAGTGCATGTAGTATTGCCAACATTTCCTTCTCATAAATAGCTTGCTTGAGATGTAGCTGCAAAAATACCCAATCGCCTACATAAAAACTTCCTTCACTGCGATGTTGATTTGCCTGTTGTTTCATTCGATTCTGCACCAAAGTGGCGTTATCCTTTAAAAGTTGGAGAACTTGTTGCTGATGCTCGATGTGATCTTTCACTTCTTGAATATTTTTCTTCTTGATATGTCCTTCTATCTTGAGAGTTTGAGGAGTGGTAATTTCTTCCAATGCATTACAAAATATGGTCGGATTCATTTCTTGATGCTCGATGTGATCTTTCACTTCTTGGACATTTTTCTTCTTGATATGTCCTTCTATCTTGATAATTTGAGGAGTGGTAATTCCGGCCAATGCATTACAAGATATGGTCGGATTCATTTCTTCTTTCTCGATGTGATCTTTCACTTCTTGAACCTTTTTCTTCTTGAAATGTCCTTCTATCTTGAGTGTTTCAGGAGTGGTAATTCCTGCCAATGCTTTACAAGATATGGCCAGATTCATTTCTTCTTTCTCTCAGGTTGGTTCCTGGTGTATATCCTCAGATTATATCTCCGAAAATATAGGGCGACAAGATTTGAAATTCAAACTGAGGTTCAGACCGATTTCTTCTCAAATGGGTTTTTCTTTGAGCCTCTGAAACTTTGTAGCGAAAGAGGTATAGCGAAAATTCGACGATAACCTGTTTTAGATGAAATTTTGGAACTTGCAAAAACCCTATTTCCTCATATCATATCTCCGAAAATATGGCACAACAAGATCTGAAAATAGGGCCCGAGGTTCAACGCGATTTCTTTTCAAATGGGTTTTGTTTTTATCTTCTGAAACTTTGCAGACAAAAGTTATAGTGAAAATGCCACGATGACATGTTTGGAGCAGCGAAACCCTAGAATCCAAAGCTCTGATACCAAATGTTATGAAACCAGCTCACGAAAAGATAGAAAAGATAGATCAACGCCTTAGAAATAAGCCTCTTCGGGGGGGGCAACCTCCTTTACATTACACAAATGAAAAATTCTTATATGATACAAATGACAAGACCTCTTTTCTATATATAGGAGTTTAAGGGATCATAATATAATCAGTGTCGACATAACAACAATAATGTAAGGGCACAATAATAACAATAGTGGGCTTCTATGGGGTACAATTATAACAATATGGGGACTACATGGGCACAACAATATAATAAGGGGGTTGTACTAATAACAATGAGGGGTTACACTAGTAGTGTAGGGACCTAACATCAAATCAATGTAACGATCACAAGTGTCATTGAATTAGATTTTATATGTCTTTGTTGATAAGAAATGTTATTATATTCATTTGATGAGAGTCACTGCTTTGCTCCAACAACTCAAACGAGTGGAACAAAGTTGAAAAAAATATAGATATGTAAAACCTACAATTGTTAAAACTTGAAGAGCATGCAATTTGAAGATAGGGAGGGATGCAGGGGAAGAGAGATAATTTTTTAATAGTTTAGGACATTATTGGATTAGAGAAGCTGTACCTCATCGGGGTTCTAAGACATGCACATGGGTATTTTTTTCCAATCGTTTAAGGTATGTGGGATTTGTAAGTTTGAGAATGTAACTTTATGAGGTGTTAATGAGACATTCCACATGCTAATGATGTCCAATTATGTTGGGAAACTTGGATAATATCTAGGAGACTGTACCATTTTTTGAGGGCTATGAGATACTTCATGCGATAATGATGTCCAATGATGTTGGGAAAATTGGATAATGTCTATGAGGCTATACCATTCAGTGGAATAGGGAGGAAATTGAAGGAGTCTTACTAAACCAAGCATTTCTTTCAAAGCTAAAGCCTTTGGAGGATTTTTGGTTCTATTATTTATTGTGCCAATGTGTGTAAGTTTCATTTTCAATAGTGTAAGTCTAAAGAGAGGGTGTTAGATTATAAAGATTCCTTATGTAAAAATGACAAGATATTATGCGTCATTTTTGGATGATGGTTCACACGATCACTCGATCACCTCCATGAATAGGAAGTATTTAGATTTTATAAACAATTGCAATATCTACAACATAGACATATGTTATTGTAGCACAAGCTAATATCAAATATCTTATTTGAATCCCTCTCATTGATTCACTTTTTGTTGCATTTTCATTATGCCTCTCATTCAATTAGATCATATTCCAATACAGGCGAGGAGAGGAAATCACAAAAGTAAGAAACAACTTATCCCATTCCATGTAATTTTCAAAACCATAAACAATGTGAGAAAGAAATTTATGAGATTTTAGTCAAAGGAGTGGGTTATTGTGATCAAAAGTATCTATGTTTTTTACTAATTTAAGAAGTAAATAAACATTGCTAAAATAGGAACAAATTCTAATAAACTTCATAGTGAAATAGGGTGTTGGTCACTTGGGAAAACGCCATGAGATGAAATATTTTGTAACCTTTCCAAGAGTAAGAGTGTTGAAGATGAAAAGAACCTTCTCTTGAATTTTGATCTTCTACTGAAATTTGATTTAATTTTCAAAATATCTGTCACTCTACTAGTCTTCTTTGCCATTCAAGTTAGCACAAATATGGTGATGTTGGAACTGTTATGATAATGCTTTTTGAGCATAAAAACAAAATGTAAAAGAATTCGTAGATTCTCCTGCATAATCGGGTTCTATTGCTGTTGATTATGTATGTTGCGCTGCAATACAGACAGGCCTTCCCTAAATTCCATGTGGTCCTGTACACAATTGATGTAGGTTGGCCGGCTTCTCCTACCAACCGAGAATTTCCCACCTGCGACCGCCCTGAACCCGGCCCGCGACTGCCCCAAGAGCCCGACTGGAAACTATTCTCTGTACTATGCACACTCGAATCCATTTTCAGACTTCCCAGAATATCAAAGAACCTTTTTTCACTCCAGTTCAAATCCAGGATGCTCTTGTCCCACCTCTTCCGGAACCGACCATCCACCATCCCGTCCACCTCTCTGGCCTCCAACGAAGCCTCAAGGTTCGGACCAAAGACACCCTCAAGTTCAGAAGTTTATAAACATTCTCTCCAACAACGATCTTAAAATCGACCGTATTCAAACAGAATTCCCTCTACGGTTCTACTCTTAAATCTTCCCTGAGGTTTTAGACCAGAAGCCACTCCCAATTCAGCCAAATAACAACACCAAGCCCAGCAATGACATTGAAACCATCAACTGCACTCTGACCCGTGGCCCCCTGAAGCTTCCCACTCGAAATCTCAAGCTCATCTGACGCCTTGAGTTTCTTCCCTTCAACCCGACCCAACAACTGACTCACAACGACCTGAGCTTCAGCCACCAGGCCTTCACAGAGGCCACCAACGCAGGACTGTGTGATGATGCAGTACCGTGTGAAGAAGCTGATGGAGATGAGATCCTGATGTATTTCCATAAATTCCCTGTTGTCCACCATGATTTCCTAGTTCTTCTCTTGGTCCATCATTCCTATCCTAAATTTCCTCCCACGAGTGATCAGGGTCGTCTTGTGCTCCATAATTAAACTGCTCTGAAATCCCCATTATCCTGCAATCGCCCAAGGTGGTGTGTCGACCTCTGCACCAAGAACCAAGGTGTGGGAATTGATAACACACGTAGAGGTCCCTTCCATGAACAAGTGTTGTACCAGGGCGACGATCATAGAGAGGTAGCAGGTGTAAGAAAAGGATGCACCTGCCACGAGGTTCCATGACAGGCCAAGGCTCGCATGAAGTGATGCGAAAGGGCCCAAGGGGCAGGGGGATGAGGTGGGGAAGGGTGGGGATTATGACGGTAAGGAGGGGAGGTGGGAAGGAATGGGAGAGGGGAGAGATAGGGAAAAAGAAAGGGGAATGGCAGAGGGAAGGGATGGGGGGGATAAATAGGGAAGAGGGGAAACAAAGGGAAGGCGAGAGGAGGGGAAGGAAATGGGGAGGGCTAAAGGGAGGGGGGAGAGGCCGATTAGCTACCCTAAGAAATCTAAAATAAAAGTCCCGAGATATTAAGTTTGTTAAGTTCCTTGCTAGGCTAAGAGAAAAGTCCAAAATCTAGAATTTGTATCTCATCAACACACTTAGGGGATGCTAGTCGTGCTGCGACCTCATTCACAATACTCATTTCTTCTCTCAACTGGCATGCATGGTTAGCCTGTTTGTCAGCGTCGTGATTATTTCCTATGAGAATATGGAAGAAAGACACCAATTCAAAGGAGAGGATCAACCCCTGGGATCTCTTGATTATTTGGTTTAAGATATTGTTTTTAGCTAATGAAGCATAGATCATATGCCTAATAATTACCATGGAGTTGCCTAATACCTGTATTGTTTTAATGCCCTTATTTTGAGCCAATGTGAGATTGAGGAACAAGCCATACGCATTTTCTTGGTTGTTTGTCTTTCATCCAAGCCCCCAAGCATATCTACATTCAATGATTGCTTCGGGATTAATGAAAATCTCTCCCCCTCATGCCACCCCATTCTGATAATGCTTTTAGAGCATAAAATTAAAATGTAAAAGAATTCGTAGAAGTCTCTTACCATCTAATGGTTCCATGGACCATATACACCTTGGTGAGCATTAATCATCATCATCATCATCATCATAGCCATATAAATGTCTATATAGTATTATTATCTAGATAACTACATTGCATTCATTTTTGTCTATCACTATTAATTATAGTTTACATTTTTATAAACACATTTTTTCTTAAGCTTGAATTAGTTTAATTCTATATCATTTTCAAATTCAATGCATGCATTTTAAAAAATGCAATATAATTGAGAAGGTAAAAGAAGAATCATAACAACACATTTCTTTTTTTTGGTACAATAAGAAGTTATTAAAAAAAAAGAACATACATTTATATGTGATGTTCTTTTAAATCAATTTTATTGTGTAACGCACATATTTGATGAGAAAATTATTAATTTAAATTTTATATATTTTTATGTGATATTGTTTTAAATCAAATTTATTGTGTAGCACACATATTTGATCAGACAACTATTAACTATTAATTTAAGTTTTATAAATCAATAAAAAATAAAATTTACTAAAAATTGGTAAAAAGAATTTGAAATGTTAATAGGAAATATAATTTTGCAAATTAGTTTTTAACAAGTAGGAAATGGAGTTTTTTTGGAGTAAGGATTAGGGTAATCTTCATCTTAGGTTAATTTCATCTTAATATTGAAGGAAGTTTGACTTACCTTCTTTGGTGACAGTTAACACAATCCTCATCAAGAACATAAATCCTGTGCAATTAAGAAAGTGAAAAACTCATCGTAGCAATAATTTTTTTTAGTAATGTTAGAAGTTATTAAAAGTAAAATAATATATATTTGAATATGTTTTTATGAGATATTGTTTTAAATCAAATTTATAAGTACTTTCTAATTTTTTTATCAATTAACTTAAAAGAAATGAAAATTTTAATTAAAATATATATATATATATATATAAATTTTAATACGAAACACAAATTTGCAAGTTATCTTTTAACACTGGAATAATTTAAAAGATAGCAACTTATCAATCCACCATTGATATCCATGGAAATAAACCACAATACCGGAAAACTACTACGAAATGAGGTTGTACTTGTTTTTGAAAGTAAGGATTAAGGTAATTTGCGTAAAGAGTGGCTGCTTCATGTTATTGAACAATGTTTGACTTAGCTGCTTTCCCGGAGCGTTAACCACACATTGGAAATAATATTCATGAAGAGCAAAGCGATATGTTTGGAGATGGGAAAATGAAGATGGTTTGATACAGTAAATGCGCGTGATATGTTAAACATCGAATCGATGACGGTCTATATATATATAATTAATTAATTGTGGACGAATTAGTTCAAAGTTTATATGTAAAAAAATATTTCCAAAGAGAAAAGGTGTGTTGTGCAATACTATTCTGTTTAACAAATAAAAGAAAAACAGAATGTTTCAGTTACGAGTAGACAGAGTGACCAAGTCTGCACGGAGAAACCCGAAATTGTTGACAGGTTCGTTGAGATACTTAAATCTAAAACATATCCCTTCTTCCCTTGGTTGAGACGCAGCAAGATCCAATCAGGACAGGGTCATATGTGGCAGACGGGATTGCGATTGGGTAGCCAATGACTATGACCGCGTCTTTCTCAATTTTAATTCCGAAACACGCAACCGCGTCCAAGTACAAGGGAGAGTCCATCAAGCAAGTAAATTAATTTCCCTCAAGAACGTAGGGTTGGCGGCGTTGCTGTTATAAAAAAGAAGAATGCTCTTCATATTTCATCAAACTCCATCTATCATCTAAGGATCGGATCAGATCAGATCAGAGGGAGCATCTACTCGAATCGAATCGAAGAATAGTAGTCAGTCAGTTGCCTGCAGTCCAGTCATGAAATCCTTTCTAGCGCTAGCGTTTGTAGTACTAGTGGCGCATAATATTGTTAATATTGTGCGTGCAGGTGATGCAGATCCTTTACAAGACGTTTGTGTGGCTGACACGACGACTGGAGGTATGTAAGACTTTGAGTTTGAGGCCGTGATCATGTGTTTGCTAATCAGGTTTCCTTTCGTTTCATGCGATGTGAATAATAATATAATCTGATCATATATATGTTTATTTGACTGTAATTGCAGTTAATGTGAACGGGTTCCCGTGTATGGATGCAAGCAGGGTTACTGCAAATGACTTCATGTTCAGGGGCCTAGATATTGCAGGGGATACAAGTAACATGATGGGATCCAACGTCACTCCAGCCAATGTAATGCAGATACCAGGCTTAAACACCTTGGGAATCTCCTTGGCTCGGATTGATTTCGCTGCTCCTCTCGGCCTTAATCCCCCTCACACTCATCCGCGGGCCACAGAAATCTTGGTGGTCATGGAGGGTACTCTCTCAGTCGGCTTTATCACCACTGCCAATAAATTGTTCAGCAAAACGCTTGAGAAGGGAGACGTGTTCGTGTTCCCCAAAGGTCTGGTGCACTTCCAACAGAACGTGGGCTATAGCAACGCAGTGGCCATATCTGCACTGAGCAGCCAGCTTCCAGGAACCCAGCAGGTCGCCCAATCCTTGTTTGGAGCCTCTCCCCCGGTTGATGCCTCCCTTCTGGCCAAAGCTTTCAAGATCGATGTCCCCCTCGTGCAACTTCTCCAAAGGAAATTCTTGGGTTGATGCGCACTCATCTAATTCAATCATTCATTCATGGCAGGAGTCACCAGTCATTCGTTGGCTGTTATGCGACCAAACAAACAAATAAATAAAACCTCTCTTTCCCTCACGTACGTGTAGAGTCGTGACTCCTCTATATGCAATAAAGGAAAATTTTACATCAATATGGGTGTTTGAGAGTTATATGTTATAATCATTTACACCTTTCTGTTTCTGTTTAATGGACACGACATTGCCTAATAGCTTATCGGTTGAATGGATGGAGCCCTGCACGATGCATCTCATCTGATGAACAAAATAAAAGTATTTGACTTTTAATTGTGATGCAAACAAAATAAAAGTATTTGACTCTGAATTAAAGACTGGATATAAAGAAACACTTTTATCATTTAATCCGTACCGGTGTCGTTTTTGGTAGTGTGAAATTTCCGTGTTGCGATCGTTTACTCTTTCACACAACATACCCTAATATCTCAGCCGAATACATCGACCACCACGGCATCATGCCTCGCTTCCAAACAAAACAAAACAAATATTTGGCTGAGGTGAAAAAAAATACACTCACATTGTAACACCCACTGCATTATAAAGACTAAATCAACGACTGATTCATTTCGAGTAACCAATCCGCGGCATTAAATTTAGTTTTTTCCTCTGGTGGACACGACTTTAAATTTAGTTTTTGCCTCTGGTGGACATGATT
>Ga0213495_10000053_pt1 | contig 12340 bp, 7 predicted proteins | sample Lodgepole_Yose_1_FD_150982 | JGI IMG/M metagenome (GOLD analysis project Ga0213495, IMG submission 150982) | Leaf-associated microbial communities from Pinus contorta in Yosemite National Park, California, United States - Lodgepole_Yose_1 | ecosystem: Host-associated > Plants > Phyllosphere >... | reverse complement strand
AATTCTACAACTGATATTTACATATTAATACTCCTATGTTGTTAAAAAAGATAAACTTCATTAGTCAATAATGTGGAAAAGTTTAATAATATCTTTACCAATGACAAAATTTTGAAATAGATACTTAGTCTCCTATCCTACTTTAGTTTTTGTGATCCTTCGAGTGAAAAGGAACCTTTTGTAAAGAAATATTTCCTCTGTGACATATCATGCTTGTAATTTAATCATAAATATGAAGATTAGTTTTACTTAAGTTTCATATTTGGTAGTTCCAATAAAGGGAAATGTTTAGTTAGGTTGCAGTGTTTATCCTATTTAGATAGGATTTAATTTTGATGATAGTGTTTTGGTCACTAGTATGAACATGCTTAGTGGAGAAGCCTTGGTGTCATTCTTCTGAATATGCATTATAACTCTTTGTAAAATATACAATGTTAAACTGTAATTTTCACTTCGTTGGTCTCATTGTGTGCTATTTGGATTTCTATTGAGGTTTCCTACATTGTTCTTTCAACATAAAGTAGAAAAGGAATATTTCCCCTTTGCTATATCATGGGGATGCTTGCAAGCCATAAGAAACACATATATTTAAGCTTGAGCTTAATTTAGGGTACAAGTTAAGAAAGAAGATACGTGGAAAACGAGCTTCCAAACTTTACCATGGTTGTATGGATATTGGTAATGGAATTTGAACTCACTAATGCACCAAATAAATTCCATAGATTGGTGAATCATGTATTAAGAGATTATCTCGGTTATTTTCTCATTGTGTATTGTGATACCATTCTCCTCTATAGCAAAATATGGACATAACATTTATAATATGTCAAAGTTGTATTATGAAAAGATGTAAGAGAGAAGAAACCTTTGATGAATTTGAAGAAGAGTTTATTTTCCATGGACTTCATAACTTATTTGGGCTATATGGTAGGTGTAGATGGATTTTATATCAAGCTAGAGATGATACAAGTCGTAACTAAATTGTCAATGCCAACCTATCTCAATGACCAATTGCAAGTCTACCACAAATTGCTTTGACATCTCATTGTGTTTTAATTCCTTAACCAAGGAAAATGCAGACAATAAATGGGAAGATGAACAATGATCTTTTGATGAACCCAAGACGCAAATCTATATTGCACCTAGGCTAATACTGCTAGAAAAATTGCTATTAGAAGTGGAGCCTGATATTGATATGTCCCAAGGGATCTATGTTTAGTGGTGCAACACACACTTGAAGACATTCTTTGAAGTGATGATCAAGTATCCAACTATAAGAAGTTGCATGGAATTGTGGATACACTATAGTGACAATATATCTTAGCTAAGGGGTTGAATTACAATGATTATTTCAACAATGATACTAAGTACAAAGACTCAAGCGCCCTCACACGAGATGATACCTCCCTTTCTCTAATTGTGATGGAACCTCCCTCAAGGTCGTAGGGTTGAATTTCCCTAGGCGTGAGTGGAATTATGTTAATGAACATGCCCTAAGGTAATATGCCCCATGACACCATGTGAGTGGCACGAGGAATGATTAAGAGAGCTTACAAAATGAAGATGGCAACCCAAGGATGACATAAATTTTGACCCCAAAATGTGAATAGAGAAGAGCCATTGGCACGTCAAAAAAGTAACTGGGTTCTTGGCATTAGAGTTGCTTAGGTATCTCGAAGAGGGTTTCTCCTCTACTTCCATTTCATTCAAGCCTTCTATGCTTATGAGGAGGCCATAAGTTGATCAAAATCAAGCTAAAAACGAAGTCCTAGTGAAATATTAGAGTCACCAGTAGAAAATTTGCGAAGGTTTCATGGTTGTAACAAATGTAAACCCTAAACCTAGCTCATAAGAGTTAAAGAGCGCTATTTCCCTAAATCTGTATTATATTAGTCTTAACTCTTACTAACTGATTTGATTAATTAATTAATTAAGCCCGATTCTTTTCTTTATATATATAACATTAATATAACTGTATATATAATACATATAACATTAATATGAAATTACATATAGTATTATTAATATGCCATTATATATAGTATTTATATACAATTACATTTTATTTATTTATTATTATTATTATTATTAATTATTATTTAATATGAAAATAAGAAATAAAATAATTACCTGGTTCTATATTATAATAAAACATTATATATATAAAAAAATCTTTAACTACATATCATCAACATTATATAAAATACTGAAACATTATATATAAAAAAATATGTAACTCTATAAAATAGTAAAACATTATATATATTAAAATCTTCTAACTATATATCATCAACATTATATAAAATATTAAAACATTATATATAAAAAAATCTGTAACTCTATATCATCAACATCATATAAAAAAATAATGAAAAATGGAACGTGGCCTCCGGCCCTCCATGCGGGCCGCCACTGGATGAGAAAGCAGAGCGAGCTGCGGCGAGGGTTCTACCATCGTACCATCGGTGGTTCTCCCATATATCATTTAGATTGGAGCTGATTCAGTCACTATTCATGTTGCTCTCCCTTCCTGCTATCGGTATGGAACGTTTGATGTTTGTAGCTCTCCCTCCCTGCTATCGGTCTTACTTGCCCACCTTATGGCTTGGTCATATCGAGCCTTAATCGAGTCCCCAAGTTTGGTCAACGGAAATGAATGAATGAGGTAATCCGTTTTCTTGATTTTCTTTGGAGCAGAAGTACGATTTTGACATTTTGATATGCATGTGGCCGATGAATTGAAAGTGGAGTTGCACAGGTGATTGTTTTCTTTTTCACCGCCTTTACGAAATCGGTGATCTTCTGTTGTTGTTGTTACGGTGTTCATTTGAAAAATTCAGAGAATTGTAAGTTGATTTCAGCTAATTACTGGGCGGTGCAGTCATGGTAGATACAGAGAGCAGCAGGTGCGAGACGTTATTGGCATTCAAACAGGGTGGCAGCGGTCTAATTTGAGTTGATACGCTTTCAAAACCTGCCCATATCTTGCCTGGTATGTGTATTCTTTGTAGTCGCACATGAGAAAGTGCCATTGACATGTATTTCAGACCATACATATTATATTTGAGTCTAGTGACCATGACTGCTGAGAGTAATTTGTATTTTCTTGTTTTTTTCCCGTTTGCTGCAGGAAGACCAGGCAAATTCTCACAATTACCGCTTTCTGCGAATCTTTTAGCCGCGCTGTGTTTGGGTAATAGGTGTTCGGGTAATAGTCAGTAACTGAATCCTCCTGTGTTTCCGTAATGCATATGAGAATAGAATTACCGTAGCCATTTTGTGCCGGGTTATGTTCGTTATCATAATATACCTATATTTTCGCTTATCACTGTTTCCTATAGGGTTTGTTAATAACTTCTCTTATGTCATATGGACGGGAAATATTCGTTATCAACGCGTATTCATAGGTGAGTTAGTCCGTATCAATGCGCTAGTGATACCTCGGTTATTCGCAGGATACGCTACCAGATATGCCAAATGCCTCCGCCGTTACGCAATTTTTGGCTAACGCGAACTATTTCCGGTAGGCTTCTCCTTGAATACGCGAGTTCATTTATCCCTATCCGAGCATTTTCCGCCAGATATGCTAGGTCTTTCTCTGCAATGCGGGTTAGTTATGGCCAATATGCGAATTATCTACTGAAAAGCGACTTATCGCCAATGGATACGCGAGTTATCATTGCCGTATACGCGCGTTATCTGCCGGAGATAACCGGAATGATACGTCGGAGATAACTGGAATGATAAGTCGCATTATCCGGCAGTAACCGGAATGATAAGTTCCATATCCGGCCTGTCGTGCATGCTCGCCCGGAAATACCTCACATAACCGGCCATGAGTAGCCCAAAATGAACTCGCGTAGACGGTGTCGTGTTATCACGCCGGAGATAACAGGAATGATAAGTCGCATTATCCTCGCAGTAACCGGAATGCTAACTCACATACCCGGCCTATCGTGCCGCCTCGCCCGGAAATACCTCACATAACCGGCCATGAGTAGCCCGAAATGAACTCGCGTAGACGGTGTCGGGAATGGTTTGCCCCATAGATATCTGTTACAGACATTCCACATACCTGGCAAAAGTGACTCGCGTACGCTATGAATAGCGCACGTATCATACGACGTTGCTGATAATGGCGAGCGAATTATCTCGCGTTGCAGAGAATGGCTGGCGATTGTAATTATCTCTTGTTTCAGACCATGGCCATGGTAATTCACATGAATTATCTCGCCGGACCCAACCCAACGAACTACCTGATCTGACGGACTATTATTATCCATTTGCCGCCTCTGATAAGAGCAAGATTGGTGTAAATGTAGCTCATATGCGCATGGTAGGGGCACGGGGTTCGATTCCCCGCATCTCCAAATTCTCTGGATATCTAGGGATTTGATATCTCTGTTTTATCTGCGTTGTTTGGTCACTTCATACAACTACTTTAGAATGTAGACGTAGGCAGTTTTGTAGCCGGTTGCAGTGAAATTCAAATCCTTTGCATGCTTGCAATTGTTCTGATTTGGATGGTGTGGAGCATACAATGGATTATGGTCTTGTAGAAGCTACACAGATTCCAGCATGGAATCTACTTTGTAAGGTCCAATACATTATGAATGCAGAAAAATAATATCTTAAGTGGATCCAAAATATCTAAGAATATAAATATCCAAAATTCAGGATTGTTTCCACCAAAGATTTTGGCATTGGCATTGGCATTGGAGTTGAATGGAAATAGTGCAACCAATTTATCGATTAATTTTTGTCAAGGCTATCCAAGAATATGATACAAGAATTGTGACTCGGAGCATCAAACATCAAACATCTGCAACAGTATCACTAGTCCAAGCAAATGTTAAGGATCTTCCAAAATCGCCAAACCTAATAAATTCTATTGAGTTATCGACTCTACATGGTAGTTTCCAAACATTTTCTGCTAATGCTCAAGAGGCAAGTAGCTGCCATGAAAAGAGCACCTCAAAGGATGTCATCTATAGAGTCAAAACTACCCAAGTTTCTAGCCTTGTCTACTTCACTGCAAACTCATAGTCAAGGAGATTACTCAACGAAAGAAATTCTTGCACATTATAACCATCTGTTCAAAAGCCTGCAAGTCTTTCTAAAATGATGTGACGAATCTGAGTAGTACTATTCTGAAAGTAAACCTCCAACTACTAATTCTTTATGATACATAGTTGCACATAAAAGGGATTCTCATGATTTTGACTAGTTTCCTGATTGGATTTTTTGTTCAAAATTGTTAACCTAGATTCTCTATGTAATTCTAGGTCTCTAGCCTCTATCAGTGGTTGCTCAAAGCACATTTGCCGTTAAGCTGGAAAGAGAGCTATTATGCTTGCATTGGAGGAGTGTAACGCTTCATATCATAGTGGTATTTGAATCTTTCTTAATTTAAATAGTACACTCCCTACCATTAATTGAATAAGAAGGAAAGCTCAAAATCCCATCACAATTTAACACTCTTTACACGTAGAAATGTACCCAAAAATTATTCATCCACACACTTCAAGGAAAAATTAAAAATTACAAATAAAATAGGTTATAATAGATAGGAAGATATTAGAAAATAACGATTATGTGACCCTTAGTACTCATGCTCTTTTTATCTTGCTGCTTGAAGTAAAAGCTACAATGATCAAGTGCTTTGTGATAGTTCTTAGCGTAACCTTTAGCCCAGACTTTATTCATGTCTGTACAACATCTTGACCGTTCTTCCTGCTTTTGCTTTAGGCAGATCAATATGACAGGCAAAGCAACAGTTGCATTTTTCAATAGTAGATCAACTACATCGAGCCCATGACCACCATAAATGTGTTCTATACACCATAAATTTAGAGCTATAAATAAGTAAAAAATATGAGTAGATTGTGCAAGGCCAGCTACTACTACTTTCAATTCATAAGCTCACTGGAAAAGATACTTGCAGAATTACAAAAACCTGCCAAGTGGTCTTCAATTCTAGTTTGACCATATTGCTTGGCAGTACCATCCTTCATATTTTCTAGAACCTCCTCTACACACTTTCTTGTAACATAAGTAGAGTCCAACAACATATCCAGTTCAAATATTATAATAGAAAACACAAGGATGTAAATTTTCACCATCGTTCAATACTAAATATCCCATGATAAAGAGCATAGTAATGACACTGTTTCACCTAAAACACTTTGTACATAAAGAAATAACACTACAAATATCAATTAACTACACACCTGCCATCTTCATCTTCACAGTGGAAGAAGACTTTCCTCATTGGTTCTTGTGCATATGCTTGAAGGTGTAATCTTCACTCCCAGATGTCATTGATACCCAAATGTAATTTAAAATAGATGTTGCAAGATCAATGCGATGAATTGAAGGAGCCTTGGGATACTACAATATAATTGGGCATTCAGTTTAGTATAAAATGAAACCTAACAGCAAGTTCATAATCTAAAATGACAAATGTTAAGATCCTTCTGAGAAAAACCCAAAAGTAACCTTACCCTCAAAATAGCCAAAATAACTTATAGTCAAAACAACACAGATAATAAGTTAAAAGAAGGTGTCCTTATTTTTTGGAAGCAAATGGTAGGTGGGAGTACACTATTCACAGTTTGGCAAATCCAACACAGAAATTGGTTTATTCATATTCTTCTTCTTGTTTGGGAGTAAGGAAACCTTGCCACTGTATTAATCCAAGTATATTGTATATTTATCAATTCTCTCTCTTTCTTTTTCCATGTCTCTTTCACAATCTCTATCTTTCTCCCCCTTATTTCTCCCTCTCTCGATCATGTTCTTTATCTTTCTCCATCTTTACAGACCTTTGAAGAGATCCATCTTCCCATAATGACATGACATAACACGTTTGGTGAAGTCTAGCTTGATAATATTTTACTGGGCATAAGAGTTGCCAAAATCACAACTAATATATGCAAACCATATTTCTTTTCCTTACATTCAACATTAAAATCAATATTAAAAGGTTGATTATAAATGCCTTAAAATAATTACTGATTCAATATTAAAAGGTTGATTATAAATTTGTTAAAAGAATTACTGATTTGCTTTACTTTAGGTGCCATGCATCTTGGTGCTTCTGCATGTTGCATGCATTCCCACTAACTCTATGAGGTTTGGATATTTGATTTTGGTTCTTTATGTCAAGTGTGGCTATCCTTTTACCCTGCATTTATTTTCTAGAAAACCAACACTCATCTTGATCCTCTACATCCTTATCCACTTCATGAAGTGGAATAGCCCGAAATGATTGAAAAGCCAGTCAAATTGAAAAATAATGTTTTATTGGGAGGAATTCATATGAAGGTATAGTCTAAGAGAATGTTGATTCTCATGATGTGAGTGAATCTTGTTGAGTATTTTCAATGCATTTTTTGGAACTACATTAGTGATTTCAAGCTGTTTATAACTGCCATTAAAGACTGTAGTGCAAGACCTATATGGAATAGCCCGAAATGATTGAAAAACCAGTCAAATTGAAAAATAATGTTTTATTGGGAGGAATTCATATGAAGGTATAGTCTGAGAGAATGTTGATTCTCATAATGTGAGTGAATCTTGTTTAGTATTTTCAATGCATTTTTTGGAACTACATCAGTGATTTCAAGCCTGTTTATGAATGTCATTAAAGAATGTAGTGCAAGACCTATATGACATTCAAGCACCATGGAAAATTCATTGCATGAAATAAGAGAGATATGAGCTCCTATCTCCATGGAACATGTTGTCAAGGTATCACATTGCATCTTGGGTATAAATGAGGTTTTAAAGGGGGAAAACTTAGAAATTTGAATATTTGTTGAGCATAACCTTTTTTGTTAAAGCACGAATGTGAAAAAATGCCCTCCAAAAGGGAAGCAAGTAATTTTTTTTGCATTTCTAGAAGTAAATTCAATAAGTACGTTTTTTCATTTCTAGAAATTCAATAGGTACATTAAACCACTGTCAGCCGTGCAAAAATGTTATAAGATGCCTATAGTTTAGGGTTTACTTTATAGGCTTTATAAAACTTTCTTAAGTTATTTTAATAAATACTTAAATAAAAGTTACAAAACGATTGTTAAAATGTTATAAAATTCTTGGGGTTTAGGGATGGGGTTTAGGGTTTGGGATTGATAACACTTTGAAAAATTCCTTTATAAGAACATAAAAAAAAGTTACAAAACACTTGTTAAAATGTTATAAAATTCTTAGGCTTTATGGTTTAGGATTTAAAGTTCTATAAAATGCTCATGGTTTAGGGTTTAAGGTTTATAACACTTTAGTAAATGCTTTTAATAACCACTCAAAAGAAGGTAATAAAATGCTTGTTAAAAAGCTATAAAATACTTAGGGTTTAGAGTTTATGCTTTATGCTTTAGGGTTTGGGTTTAAGATGTTATAAAATGCTTATAGTCTAGGATTTAGGGTTTAGGGTTTAGGGTTTAGGTCTCATAACACTTCAATAAATGCTTTTAATAAACACTTAAAAAAAGGTTAAAAAACACTTTTTAAAATGTTATAAAATGCTCAGGGTTTCAAGTTTAAAATGTTATAAAATCCTTAAGGTTTAGGTTTGAGGGACACTTTAGTAAATTCTTTTAATAAAAACTTTAAAAAAGTTACAAAACACTTGTTAAAATTTTATAAAATTCTTAGGGTGTAGATTTTGGGGTTTATGACTTATAACACTTCAATAAATACTTTTAATAAAGAATTAAAAAAAGTTACAAAACACTTATTAAAATGCTATAAAATGTTTAGGATTTAGGGTTTTAAAATGTTACAAAACACTTGTTAAATTGTAATAAAATGCTTAGGGTTTAGGGTTTATAACAATTTAGTAAATTATTTAATTAAACAGTTTAAAAAAAAGTTACAAACTCTTGTTAAAATGTTATAAAATACTTAGGGTTTAGGGTTTGGGGTTTCAAATGTTATAAAGTGCTTATGGTTCAGGGTTTATGGTTTATAATGCTTTAATAAATTATTTTAATAAACACTTAGAAAAAAGTTCAAAAATGATTTCTTGGGTTTAGGGTTTAAGGTTTTTAGGGTTTAGGGTTTTCTAGGGTTTAGAGATTTTTAGGGTTTAGGGTTTAAGGCTTTTTAGGGTTTGTGGTTTATAGCTTACGGTTTAGGGCTTAGGTTTTGGAGTTTAGGGTTTATAGTTTATAATACCTTAGTAAATGCTTTCAAGCTTTAGGCTTTAGGGTGTAGGGTTTATAGGACCTTAGTGAATGATTTTAGGGCTTATCCTTTAGGATTTAAGCATTAGGATATAGAGTTTGGGGTTTGGGGTTTAGGGTTTAGGTTTTATAACACTTCAGTAAATTCCTTAAATAAACACTTAAATAAAAGTTATAAAATGCCTTCTAAAATGTTATAAAATTCTTAGTGTTTAGGGTTTACCGTTTGGTGTCTATGGTTTGGGATTTAGGGTTTCGGGTTTAGGGTTTAGGTTTTAGGTTTTATGGTTTAGGGTTTATGGTTTAGGATTTATAACAGTAAAGTTACACATCAATTTTTAAAATATATAGAAGATTTTTCAGCGTAAATCACATTTAGTAAAACCTTTGTCGACGCGTTTCGAACCAACTAGTGTGGTTCATCATCAGGACAAGTTGAGGAGTCAGATCAAGGTTGTCAATTATAGAGGGAGAGCAGATCCTCTAAACGGCTAGGTTGACTGGGTTGACCATCAACAACTATCTACAACGGCTTAGAATAAAATTAAAATATTAATAAGTCAAATGTCTTAGTTATTAAATTTTAATATATTTTACTTAGGTTACTAAATTATTAAATCCAACTCATTTATTAAATAAATTATAAATGAGTTGGATTGAATAATTTAGTAACCTAAGTGAAATATATTAAAATTGAATAACTAATACATTTGACTTATTAATATTTTATTTTTATTCTAAGCCGTTGTAGATAGTCATTGATGGTGAACCTAGTCAACCTAGCCGTTTGGAGGATCTGCTCTCCCTATATAATTGACAGCCTTGATCTGACTCCTCAACTTGTCCTGACGATGAACCACACTAGTTGTTTCAAAACGAGTCGGCACAGGTTTTTCTAAATGTGATTTACACCGAAAAATCTTCTATATATGTTATGGATCACAGAAGCCTCAAATCAACTTTTTAAAATTTTGTAAAATGGTTAGAGTTTAGGTTTGAGGGTTTATAACACTTTAGTAAATTCTTTTAATAAACACCTAAGAAAAATTTAGGAAACTCTTTTTAAAATGTTATAAAGTGCATAGGGTTTAGGTTTTAGGGTTGCAGGTGTAGTGTTTGGGGGTTAGGGTTTATGTTTTATAAAAATTTTGTAAATTATTGTAATAAACAATTAAAGAAAAACTACAAAATTATTTTTAAAACGTTATATAAAATTATTAATGTTTAGGGTATAGGGTTTAGGGTTTGGCGTTTACAGTTCAAGGCTTAGGTTTTAGGGTTTATCACAATCTAGTAAATTATTTTAATAAAAAGTTAAATAGAAGTTACAAAGCACTTTTCAAAATGTTATAAAATACTTAGGGTTTAGGATTTAGGGTTTTTGTTTATGCTTCACGGTTTATGGTTTATAATACTTCAGAAAATATTTTTAATAAACAGTTAAATGAAAGTTACAAAACTCTTTTTAAAATGTTATAAAATGATTAGTATTTAGGGTTTGGGGTTTGGGGCTTAGGGTTTAGGGTTCACCTTTTAGGATTTAGGGTTTATAAGGATTTAGTAAATTCTTTTAATAAACACCTAAATAGAAGTTAAAAAACTCGTTTTATAATGCCATAAAATTCTTAGGGTTTAGGGTTTAAAGTTTAGGGTTTATAAGGGTTCAATAAATTATTTTAATAAACGCTTAAATAAAAGTTACAAAACACTTTTTAGAATGTTATAAAATGCTTAGAGTTTACAATTTAAGGTTTAGGGTTTTAGGTTTCAGGTTTGGGGTTTAAAGTTTCGGGTTTAATTTTTATGGTTTATAACGCTTTAGTAAATTATTTTAATAAACATTGTAATAAAAGTTACAAAATGATTTTTGAAATGTTATAAAATGATTAGGTTTTATGGTTTAGAATTTAGGGTTTAGCGTTTAGGGTGGTTACCGTTTAGGGTTTATGGTTTATAAGACTTTACTAAATTCTTTTAATAAAGACTTAAATAAAATTTTGGGATTTAGGGTTTACAATTTATAAGACCTTAGTAAATGCTTTTAATAAAGACTTAAATAAAATTTTGAAAACACTTTTTCAACTATTATAAAATCCTTAGGGTTTAGGGTTTTAGGTTTTTGGTCTAGTGTTTAGGGTTTAGGTTTTAGGGTTTATAACACTTTAGTAAATACTTTTAATAAACACTTAAATCAAAGTTACAAAACAGTTTTAAAAATGTTAAAAAATGCTTAGAGTTTCGGGTTTAGGCTTTAGGCTTTAGGGTTTCAGGCTTCAGGTTTAGAGTTTAGGGTTTAGTGTTTATAAAACTTGAGTAAATGCCTTTAATAAACACTTAAATAAATGTTACAGACTGCTTTTTAGAATGTTATAAAATGCTTAGTGTTTATTGTTTAGAGTTAAGGGTTTGAGGTTTAGGGTTTAGGATTTTTAATTTAGGGTTTATAACACTTTCGTAAAAGATTTTAATAAAAACTTAAATAAAATTTACAAAACCCTTTTTAAAATGTGATAAAATGCTTAGCATTTAGGGCTTACAGATTAGGGTTTGGGGTTTAGGATGTAGGGTTAAGGGTCTAGGATTTAGGGTTCTGGGTTTATGGTAAAGTGTTTAAGGTTTATAAAATGCTCAGGGTTTAGGGTTTTGTAGTTTAAGGTTTAGGGTTTATGTTTTAGGTTTTATGGTTTATAACACTATAGTAAATTCTTTTAATAAACACTTAAATAAAAGTTACAAAACACTTTTTAAAATGTTATAAAATGATTAGGGTATAGGGTATAGGGTTCAAGATTTAGGGTTTATGGTTTATAATACTTTAGTAAATTCTTTTAATAAACACTTATATAAAAGTTATAAAACCATTTTTAAAATGCTATAAAATGTTGAGGGTCTAGGGTTTGTGTTTTAGGGTTTAGGGTTTAGGGTTTAGGATTTATGGTTTAGGGATTATAAAAATTTAGTAAATGCTTTTAATAAACATTTAAATAAAAGTTGCAAAACACTTTTTAAAATGTTATAGAATACTTAGGGTATAGTATTTACACTTTAGGGTTTAGGGATATGGCTTTATGGTTTAGAGTTTAGGGTTTAGGGTTTATAGCACTTTAGTAAATGTTTTTAGTAAACACTTAAATAAAAGTTACAAAATGTTT
>Ga0213495_10000050_pt1 | contig 12757 bp, 4 predicted proteins | sample Lodgepole_Yose_1_FD_150982 | JGI IMG/M metagenome (GOLD analysis project Ga0213495, IMG submission 150982) | Leaf-associated microbial communities from Pinus contorta in Yosemite National Park, California, United States - Lodgepole_Yose_1 | ecosystem: Host-associated > Plants > Phyllosphere >... | reverse complement strand
TCAGTGTGCCTGGATTCCGTGGCTTCTTCTCTGATGCTTTGAAGTTTTGTTCATCACAGATTCCTCATGATTGCAGGCTGATAAACAGGAATGCAGCCTGTCTATTGATTCCATTTTATATCTGTACTGCTTATTAGAATGATTTCACTCTCATGTTTTTCAAAAAGGAACAATACATACCATATATACCGAATTTATTTACATAAAGTTATGTACAGAATGCAGATCAACTCTTTTATGGAAGGTAATCCAAATAGTGCTTGAGCATCCTGCCATTGACAGGGCCTTCCTCTAAGTCGGTTTTATTCAAATCTTGCAGGAAATAGGTGTTGTTTCCTTGCACAGCTTGTATCAAGAATGGCCCTTTCCAAAGGGAGTCAAACTTTCCATGCTTTCCCTTGCTTTCTCTTCTTGAATCCCATTTTAGGACCTTGTCCCCTATGTTGAAATCTTCTGCTTTGGTCCTTTTGTCAAACGCTTTTTTCAGTTTCTCTTGTAGCACTTGAACTCTGTTGTAGACTTCCTCCCTGGTTTGCTGCAAACAGATGAGCTGATTTATCCTTCTTTGCATGTCATTTGGCTCAGCTTGGCACTCTTGGAGTATTTTCATAGCTGGGACTCCTAATGATGAAGGAAATTTAGCCTCTAAGCCATAGACTAATTCATAAGGGCTGACCCCAATGGATCTCTTGGTTGTTAATCTATCTGCCCATAATGCATTGACTAGTTTCTTGTGCCAATTTTTCTTATTTTCCTCTAATATTTTCTTGATCATGTTCACCAGACTTTTATTGGAGGATTCTGCCAGCCCGTTGCCCTGGGGATAGTATGCTGTGGAATGGCCCAGTGTAATATGAAATTTATGACAGAAGTTGACCATTTTTTTAGATCTGAATGCAGCTGCATTGTCTGTTATTATCTTGTCAGGGCATCCAAATCTAGCCAGAATGTTTGCCTCCAAAAATTGGATGATGGTAGAGTCATTAGCTTGCCTGCATGGGATTGCTTCAATCCACTTTGTAAAGTAATCTGTTGCTGTGAGAATCCACCTGTGTTGCCCTGAGGAGGAGGGAATGATTTCACCAATGAAATCCAAGCCCCATTGCTGAAATGGTCTCTCTGTTGCAATCGGTCTGAGGGGTAAAGGCAGCAACTGTCTCTTGCCTTCAAATACTTGGCATTTATGACATGCACTGGTGAAATTTTTAACATCAGAAAAGATGGTGGGCCAGTAATATCCAGCTCTTAATATCTTATTCACAGTTGATTTCCAATAAAGATGCCCTCCACACTCCCCTGCATGAAATTCTTCCATAATTTTGTTGGTCTCATCTTTGATTAGACAGTTTAACAATATGCCCTCATGGTTTCTCCAAAACAAGTTTTCTTCCATGACACAGAATTTTGAGGCTTTCATTTTGACAAACCTACTCCTAGTTCTAGACAGTCCTGGGGGAGCACACAGGTTTTGCAATACATAACAAATATCAGAATACCAAGGGGATTGCTCAAAGGCTACATTGATCTGTGGAGTCGCCAGCTCCTGTTCACTGTCTAGTTGGTTGATGTCAAGGGCTTGGAAGTTTGTTTCAGTCATTAGTTTTGCCAAGCCCTGCCCCTTAATGAGTTTGGTAGGCTTTATTTCTATGTCAAATTCTAGAATGCTTGCTATCCATTTGCCTCTTCTACCCTCTAAATTCTCTTGTGTAAGTATATCTTTAACAATTGGACTTGGTACATAGGCAATTATGTGAGAATAGAGGATATAGATCCTAAAATCTTTTATGGCTTTAACCAGGGCATAGGCCTGTTTTTCCATGATTTGATATTTAAGGGGGGCGTCTCTTAGAGCTTTGCTGAAGAAGGCTATGGGTTTTTCATTTCCTAGATCGTCCTTCTGAAGCAAAACTGCAGCAATTGTGTGTTCAGAGGCAAAGGAGAATATGATGAAATCCTTATCAAATTGAGGGCTGGTTAGGACAGGAGTTTGGGTAAGAGCAAATTTGATGCTTTCAAAAGCTTGTTTAGCATCAACTGTCCATTTAACTTTGGAATCCTTCTTGAGCATATTGTTAAGTAATCTACTGAGTTCAGCCAGATTTGGGATAAATCTTCTCAAAAAGTTGATCTTCCCCAAAAAGGCTTGTAATTCTTTTATGTTTCTGGGATGGGGCATGTGTTGAATGGCTTGGATTCTGTCTGGATCAATTCTAATACCATCCTTGGAGATAATGTGTCCTAGCAGTTTGCCTTCTTCTAGACCAAAAATGGATTTTTTGGGATTCAATGATATTCCGAATTTTCTGCATTTTAGAAAAATTTGTCTGAGGTGATTTAGATGTTCTTGGTCTGATTTAGAGAATGGTGTAAGGTCATCCAGATAGATAACTAGGAAGTCATGTATTTCTTTGGCAAAGGCAATGTCCATTGCTCTTTGAAATGTGGCCCCTGCATTTTTCAGACCAAAAGGCATTTTGACATATTTGAAGGTCCCCCATGGGGTAGTGAATGCTGTTTTGTCCTGATCATCAGGGTGAACCAAAATCTGATTAAAACCTGAAAAGCCATCTAATAGGGAAATCCTTGAAGCCCCTACTACTCTCTGCAAAATATGGTCCATTTTTGGCAGGGGGTAGTTGTCTTTCAGTGACACTTGGTTAAGGTTTCTTAAATCCACACAGAGCCTGATTTCACCTGTTTTCTTCCTTGTGGGGACTAGGTTTGAGATCCAATCAGAAAATCTGATTGGTGCTATTATTCCTGCTTTAAACATTTTTTGGACTTCTTGCTCCATTGCTGGGAGGAGCATGGGATTTATTCTCCTTAATTTTTGTTTAAAGGGTTTTTGATTTGGCTTGAGTGGGATTGTGTGCTGTATGACAGAGGTGTCATAGGACTTAAGGTCCTCATAGCTCCATGCAAAGACATCCTGAAATTCTTTAAACAAATCAATGTACTTGGGCTTTTGATCAGGAGGTAATGCAGCTGATAGTTTTATGATTTTGGGGTTTTGCACTGACCCTATGTTGTGTTCTTCAATGGTGGTGTTTAGGGGTTCAAATTTAGGCTTATCAGGGACATCATTAGAATCGAACATGTCTTCCAATGGGGCTAAACCTATGGGCAAAAGGTTGCTTTTCAGCTGTATTATTTCAGTTTCATCCACAGGCATCTGTTCACACTCTATCTGTTGTACTTTCTGAAACTCTATCTGTTGTACTTTCTGAATGTTATCTTGGTTAAAAATTGTGGGTTTAAGCAATTGGTAAACTGTTTCGGGTGGGAGTACTTGACTGTGATTTAAATGAAGTATTTGTGATTGACTTGCTGGCTCTGTGTCTATTTTCAAACCTGAAAATTCTTCTTGCAAAGTCAGGAATCTGTTAATTTGTTTGTCATTATCAAACACTTGCCAGTCTTTGATGTTGTTCGGGACTGATGGTCTATGTCTCACCTCTGCTGTGAAACGGTGATTGGGGTCCAAAGGCAGCTTGCAGGTACTTGCAAACATGGCCAAGCTGTGAGCATGCAGGTTTTGGGCCCTAGGGATTTTGGTGATCCGGAAATCAGCAAGGGAGCTAAGCAATTGAGTGGCAGCAGCTCTGTAAGACCTGAGCCTGTTGTCTTTAGCAATAAAATTGCCCTTAACCTGTTGGATGACCAAGTCTGAATCTCCTAGGACTGATATTCTAGTAATTTTCAGAGAATGTGCCAACTTGAGGCCTAATAGAAGGGCTTCATATTCAGCCATGTTGTTGGTACATCTAAAATTTAGCCTGTAGGCTCTTCCTTCTGCATGGTTACCTTCTTTATTATGCACCCACACTCCTGCACCTGCCCCTAGCTTGTTGACTGATCCATCAAATTCTAAGAACCATAGGATCTCTTTTTCTAGGGATTCTTTAGTAAGGTTTGTGTGGGATGAAGTGGTGATTTGGAGGGTGGGTTGATTGATTGGTTTGATTTGTCTGCCATCCTCCTTACTTGGTGGAATTACTTTGTTTTCTAGGGAGGTTCCTTTTTCATTGTTTAGTTGAGTCATGGTTGCTTCCCTGTCATCTGTACTGTGGTCTAGGTTTTGAGCATTACTTGATTCAGTTTGTGCTTGGATATCAGGCCCTTCTTGTTCAGCAATCTGATTTGTTTTAACTATACGAGTGTTTTGCTTGGGGTTGCTGTTTGTATTGTCATTATAAAGGATATATGAGTCTATGTCTGAATGGACAGCATAAATGGGGAAGTTTTGAGGCTTCTCTGTACTACTGACCATGTATTTCATTAAGGACTCCCTATACAACCTTTTGGGTTGACCAAAAACTGTGATGGTTGCATAAGACATATCTAGTTGTAGGGATCCTTGGAGCTTGGCTCCCCATGATCTAGACAGCAGCATTCCATATTTCGGTGGAATATCAGCAACAACCACATCCATTAAGATTGTTTTGTTTGGGTATTGGACTAATGACACACATAGGTCTTTTATTAGGCCTAAACACTTGACCTGACTGGAATCAAACGAGTAGAGGTCTTTGTATGGCCTAGTGATGTCTAAATTCAATCTTTCCATTACAGATTTGGGCATCAAGTTGTGTGAAGCACCTGAGTCAAGCATAGCATTGTGTAGTATTTTGTCATGTATATGCAAGCTGACATAGAAGGGTAGGACTCCTGAACTTGCTATCTTTCCATCAACCTCAGGTCCAAAGAGCAATTCAGGGGTGTCATCCAATACATTGACATTATCTACATTATCCTTGCCTTTGGTATGAGTGAGTTGAAGAGATTTTTGAATCTGCTGTCTATAGATCTCATTTTTGGCCAATTCTGCTAGAGGTATTGTTATTTTTAGCTTTCCAATTTCATTTTCCAAATCAAAGGGTTTTTCTATTTGGGCTTTAGTGGTATTGGTAAGCTTACCTTCTTTTTCTGCTGAGGTTTGATGTTTAGGTATGTTCTTGTTGATCACCTCTTGAGTCTCAGCTGATGAAGTAGGTGAGTTGAGTGACTGTTCAGTTATGTCTTCAATAGTTACCTCTTTTAAGGGAGAATCAGTTGTGCTTCTTGGTTGAAAAACTGTTGCACCTTCAGGCTGTGTTTTATCTTTTGTTTTCTCTGGTTGTGTTACATTCACAGTCCTACTTCTTAATTTATACTGTTTGTGAACCTCATAGACAGCAGTATCAAATCCTTGTTTGAAATCAAATGATTCCCCTGATTTAGTCTGAAACTGATTTCTATCTTCTTCATCCTGATCTTCTTGACTTAAAAAGACCTGGTGTTTATTATCAAGTCCCATTAGGTGGATACGAGTATCTTCTGCTTGTCCTTCAGATGTGGATGCCTCAGCATAGTTTTCCTGAAATGGTGGTCTTAATTCAGGGTCATTATTGGCTTTGCTGCCACTAGCGTTTGGATTCCTCCTAAAATTTGGGTTCCTACCAGGATTGTTTGATGGTGCTTCCCATGAGGATTTTCTTTCCACAGATTCTACCCTATCCCCTAGCCTCTTCATACCAGAAATTATTGCATCTAGTTTCTGGTCCAGGGCTGAGGGCTCTTCTTTGAAGACAACCCTCTTCTCTACTTTAGCCCTATTCCTCTTGGCAATCAGGTTTGCTTCAACAGTTACAGCAACTCTCTGAGCTTCTTCAAGGGTTTGAGGGGCTCTTTCTTTCAATTGATAGGCCATATCTGGGTCAAATCCATCTGGGAATTTGTATAAAGCTAGGTCTGGTGGAGGTCTCAAATTCTGAGGTATAGCATTATAAACGTTATTGAACCTGGCACAATATTCCAAAACAGTCTCTTGGGGACCCCTTCTAATCATGTCATACTCACCAAGTATATGTAAAGGGTCCTTCTTTTTCTCCCACCTGTTTGTAAAGGATTGATAGAGCTCATCAGGGGTGGTGATACTATTTGCAGGCAGAGATCTAAACCATGTTCTCACATCCCCTGTCAGGCTCTGGACAAATATTCTCATCCTTATAGTTTCATCATCTATTTCATAGTTTTCAAAATGATCTTGCATTCTTTTGGCATGCTGGATAGCAGAATAAGGTCCAGTGGAGTCAAAGTATGCTATTTTGGCCTGATAATCTTGAGGTAGGGCCACTGGATTGGCAGGCAGTTGAAGAGGTGCATATCTGGCCATATTTGCTGGATTCTGGGGGTAAACTGGGACAAATGGGATAAGGGGAACGACAGGTATCACAGGAGTAACAGGTATTGAGGGAATACCAGTATGGGACAGGGGAACTCGAGTAGGAGAAGAAGGGATTGGTGGGGAACTCTGGGATGTTGATGGAGAACTGGGGGAATTAGGAGTGGAACGGAATAGGATCTTGACCGGAGTGGAGATTGAGTCGGGACACCCTGGCTGTGGACTAATATCAGCAAAATGATCTTGGGTCTGCTGGTTCCTAACCAATTTAGGGATGGTGTTGGGATTTTTGAGGATAATGGGAGGGTTGGGATCAGGGTTATTCCTTGTGTACCGGAGGTTCTTCTTGGGAGCCAGTTTCTAAACTAGTCCTGTAAAATTTAATGAAAGTTTTGTTTAACAGGAACTGGTCAGGAGCTCTAAAAGTCTGTCTGTCTGTATAGTGTGAAACGGTCTATTCCAGCTCTTCCTTAAAGCTATAAGTATTTGTATAGGAGCAGCTTAGAGGAGTCTTAACTGATTTTCAGACGGTGAGTATGATTTCTTGACAGATTTTGGGCTTTATATCCTAGTCCCCAGTGGAGTCGCCATTTATGTTAACACCCAGGTTGTTCTCTTTGACTCCCAAGAGAATACGGCCGGGGTAACCACTAACCAGTCTTTTAGCTGCAGCTTCTAGCCTAGCTGCAGTTAGAGAGGGCTCTCTCTATCAGGTTTGTCACTGCTTTCAGTGAGATTTTTAGGCTAGTTATGAGATAATTTTTAGTTGTTGGTGTGTTTGGTTGGGAGGATGTTTCTGATTTTCTTTAGAGTATATCAGCAGGGAAGATTTAGTCCATTGGGCAATGGGGTCTGAGAGTGTCTTCTCTTGGAATATTGATTTAGGTGAGGAAGAAAAAGTACAGAGCCTGTGTGCATTTCATGAAACAAACTGTGAATATTAAGAGCGAGGTGAATACAACTAGTAATGAGCAGCTAAGATTTCATTACTTGAGCTATATTTTTGTGAAAGATGCTTGTTACCTAAGAGCAATCACTTGAATTCTTAAACAACAAAGCACAGTGATGGTATGGTTGTTTAAAGGTAGCACTTAAGAATTACGCTTTAAACACCTTAACTAACAGGAAGAAAACGTATAAGACAGTTCAGATTGAGCCCAGGGTAGTGATTAACTAAATCCTGATGGCTATCCTTTTTCTGTACCTATCTAGAGTTGTAATATTCAGAAAACATGAGAAACATATAAAACAACAGGAAACTTATGCAAAATAAGGAGCCATAAGGAAAACTTATTGAGTCATGTAACGATTAAGAATCCTGCACATTTGATCCACACCCATCAAGAGACCAAGAGACAACACATCATTGAAGAAATCCCACTGCTTTTGTATTAATCTGTCTGCAGAGTTTTACAATAATAGAGTTCACAGAGAATTTCTCAGAAGAAGTTCATACATCCGATATCCAACCCTTCTCAATAAACTCGAGAGGGAATATATAGAACTTTATCTACAAAATATCTCAGGAATTAGGTCATCTGAGGAAGAAATATCTATTACACCTGTATAGATGAGACAGATGAGAAGTTATTACAATCATAAATGATAGTAAAGGCTCTTAAAAGCCGTCATAATGACTTTTTGCCCTTTGAATACTGCGGACTTTAATCTGCGCTGTTCTTCATAAATGAAGCATTGAAGTGTCTTACAGCCTTTTGATTGTGTGTATCCTTCTTGACTCTGCCACCTGTACCTGTTGATGTTGCTGCTGATGCTGATTACCTGTACTGAGTTGGCTCAGTGTCTTTGCGTTTGCTGTTGTGGCTTTGTCCACCTGTAGGTGTATTCTGGACTGTTTTTCTGCAAAAATGGTTTTCTTTTTCACCCCTGATTCAAAAGTAGTTTTACCAAATCCTGCCAATTGTCTGGGTGAGGAAGCTGATGCTTCAGAATCAACCCTACGGTTTCATCAGCTTCAGTATATTTATAAAAATCGGGAGGTTTGTCAAATAAATGTGCTACCTCATTCTTAATAAAAAACAAATTGTCTAATTTATTAAACAGATCCTGTCCTGTTAATGGGCCTGCTGTAGATGACCCTGAAGTCTCCTCAATCTGCATGTTAGAATAGGTGCTTAGTCTTTTGATATACTTCTCATAAGAGAGAAGCTTTCCTGATTCTTCTAGACTAGGGAGCCCCTTGTCTTGCAGTGCTGTGAACCTATTCTGGAACTTGGTTATGTCTGTTTGCATGTCATGCACCCTTCTGTCCAGTGTTTGAATGAGGCTCTTCATCGTTGTAGTCCTCTTTATTATGGAGATAGTTTCAGTTCTGTTAGCAATTCCCATCTGGATGAGCTGAGAACTATTCCTATAGTTCAGGACTTCTATCATTTTTGGGGCAAGGTCTGCCATATTGCCCAGGTCATTTCTTGCCCTGTACAACTCTTTCTTTGCTGTGCCAATTAGTCCTATCTGCTCATATATGGCAATAATGTATTCCCACTGGTTAGTGACTGCTTGGCCAATAGCAGTCCATATGACCTTCTTGACTTCTGCTGTCACTTTCTCAAAATTGAGCTGCTTCTCTAACTCTGCAATAGTTTTTCTTAGGGACTTTACCTCCCTCTCCCTCTCAGCCACGTTCTGTTTGGATTTATCATATTTTTCCTCTATTTTGGCTAGGGTTTCCTTGGTTTTGTTCAGCTCTGTCATTTGAGCTTGCATCACTTGAATTTCCTGTCTTAGCTTCTGCATATCTAGGCTCTCGGCCTGTTCTTTTGGTGTGCTTGCAGTAGCCGGCTCTTTTGCAGACCCTTCTATTATAGCTGGAGTTGTTGCAGCTGGACCAGTTCCTTCTGCCTGCTCTGTTTCTGTTGTCTCCTTTGGAGGGATATCCTGCTTTGGAGGGGCGTCTTCAAGGTTTATTATTTCTGTGGCTGGTTTAGAGGACTGCCCTTGTTCTCCCTTCTGTACAGTAGCTCCTAGAGCATTTTCAGTCTCCAGCAGTCTTTGTTGGGTCTCCACCAGTTCTTTGTACAAGGTCATCAGTAGGTTAGTGATGTCCTTGTCTCTCCTTTGCTGAGCAACTTCATCGGTCTGTGGATGAATTGTTGGTGGAATTTTCATCCTCTTTTTGATTGCAGCTAAATCTGCATCTCTTAATTTGAGGACCTCCTGAATGGCCTTGATGTCATTGGGATCATGCCCAAATTCTATAATGATGTCTTCCAAGGCTTTGATTCTGTTATCCTTAGCTTGAGAGGATGCTCTTTCCAACTCAAGCTGTGAAGCAGTATTGTTCAAACTATCTTGTAGCTTGTAGTTCACTAGGGTCTTGTCTGCTAGGGAAGCATATACCATCTCACCTGTTTGTTTATGAAGTTCGATTTGGTCCATTGGGTGGATGTCTTTTGCAAGGACCTCTAGGTTTGTCCTTATATAATCAGCAGTTGATTGAGGTTGCTGCTCTGTGGGGGTAAAGTGACTTAAAGTCAACTTAGCTTCTTGTGTATCATATGCAGACATAAGCCTCTGCTGATTTGGTGGAGCCATGTTTAAAAGATAATTGTATAACTTTATTTTCAGTGGCTCACTCCTTCTCTTAGCATCTCTGAAGAAGTCTTTGATGCTTTCACCTCTACTTTTGCCTTGCCCTGAGGAGCTGACCTCTCCAAGTGCGGTTCTGTCTTGTTCCTGTTGTATCGAGCTGGCAGAGGTTTCAAAACTATGCAATTCCTCTTCTCCAAAAGGATTTAGTCTCTGCCTTTTCTCTGACCCTTCTGTAAGAGGGGTCTCCCTCTCCCTTTTTCTGCTGATATCTTCTCTCAGAGGGGTTTGGAGGAGTGAAGGGTCAACCCTAAAGTCTGTATTAGGAGGGGCCATACTTGTTGTTTTCTTTTGAATGTCTGGCTGACCTCCTCCCTGCTGCCTCTCCTGATCCTGTTGATCAGTTTGATGCTGGTCTTGCTGATGTTCCTGCTGGCCCTGTTGGCCCTCTGTTTCTTCCATAATTTTCTCTTTCCCTTTGTTCTGGCCTGGCTTTGAAGTTTCTGCTGCCCTTCCTTGTGCTGCAGTTGAGGATGATGGCACTGTTGTCTGAGGACCAGGCAAGGTGGACACCTGTGAAGGACACTCTAAGTCAGCCATTTTCAGTAAATGTCTCTTAGCCCTTTCATTTAGTTCTTCTTGTGTTAGGGGCTCTACTAGGGTGTTCTTATGCCACTTTGGCTGGTTTGCATGCCTCGTTATGAGAATCATGTTGTGATGCTCATAACTGGAAAGTTTATACTTCAGTCTCCTTTTGGATATGAATCCATTAGGGTCATAAGGTTTCCATAGGAAGCTATATGTTAGGCCTAGGTTTTCCAGCATTCTCTCTGCCTCCTTCCATCCTTCTCTTCTATTCAATACAATGTGCCCGAGCTGGTTTTTTACTTTGAGTTGGGCTTTCTTACCCTTTCCTGAGAAGTGGACCAAATCCACATAGGCAAACTGTCTAAAATATTCCAGGGCGAAGAGTCTCATAGGCACATACCGGGGTAGCTTGAAAGGTTTCAACTCACACCCATACATCCTGATTACTGTGTGATGTTGGTAAAAATACCAGTCCCCTATACTGTAGGCCGTGGATAGTTGTAATATCCTTTTCATGTCCTCAGTGAGCCTAGGAGGAGACTCTTTCAAGAGTAGGGACATGGCTGGGTGTATAAATGAGTCTATAAACTCACAGTATGTGTAGGGAGAGCAATGGTGGAGGATGGAGCTCCAGTATACAACTGACCTTGGATTACCTTCTGCATCTGTCCTCTTCATCTCAAAGGAGAATTTATCATATTGGTGATATAGGATGAGATGAAAAATGTATGAAGAGTACCTGAACATCCTTTCTCTTGGTAAATGCAAGAATTGCTCATGGATTTTATCTGATATATATGTAGCATAGTTGTAGCAGATGGGGGTCCTCCCAGGGGCAAACCTTAACATCATGACCAGCACGGTCTCTTCTATGAATTCCATTGATTTGTAACCCAGGACTGCACTCACCATATGGGCCAAATCTAGTCCAAGCTGGTTTAGGTATCCATCAAAGATAGGAGGGTACAATATTCTATCTGATTTGTGAATAAACAATTGGTTGAATCTGAGGATCTCTGCCTCTGTCAATGTCTTTTGTCCTTGGTTAATTAAATCCAGTAGAGATAGGGGAACCATTGGCTTGTCAGTTTTGAACTGAACCATGTCTCTGATGGCCTGAGGGGTGGTATAGAATACTATTTCACCCTCATGGTTCACTACTGCCCTCTGTGATGGCTCATACTGACTGGCACAAAGATATATAAGATCAGGAAATTGTATGCATGAAGGCATTTTGAAAAGTGGCAGGGCAGACTCCCAAATACCCAGGATATCAGTCCCATCCCTGTGCTTGGCCCTGAGTTCATTTAATAGTTGAATATGAGGGGTAGTCCTTTCCCTGTAGGCTTCTGAAATCTGATAATCCAAGTCTGCTAAGTCCTGCCATTCCTGCTCCCTCTGAGGAGCATTTAGAGGAGTGACATTGAGTATCTCTGGGTTCTCCATGTTTCTTATTCAGTGCTTCTGTGTAACAGTGGAATTTCAATAGGGACAGAGTTTGTCGGGATTGGTGAGCTCTTAAGACAATCAATGACGGGCCCTTCGGCAGGGTTTTGAGATGAAGGAAGGCCTTCAGAACTTAGTTTTAGGATTTTTACAGGAGACCGCGGTTGCGCGACTCTGGGTAGGTTTCTCAGTAAAACCACAATTCCTAGAGGTTCCCACCGTCGAATTTTGTTTCTGAACGGTTAATTGGGCAAGGTGAAGTTGGTTTGCTGGTGGAAATTCAGTTTCAATGGCTTCCAATGGCGGTTTTTACAGTAAATTTGATGAAAAACCAGTTCACAGGGGAGAAGGTCGAAATACCTGGCAACAGAGGATTGTACTGGAGAATGTAGCTGGTTTTGGAGCGTCGGGTGCGCCGAGGAAGTTTGCAAATCAGCTGGTGAACTGGCGTCGTAAATTTGCACGCAGCAGGTTTGCACAGTTATTTGCAGAAAATTACGAAAAAGACTGAAAATTCGCAAAAATATGGCTTTTGGCTCTTTTTGGCGCGCTTTATGGATGACGTCAGCATGACGTCACCAAGGGGGCCCGGGTCGGATGACGTCAGCATGACGTCATCGGGTGACGTGGCGGTCAGCGGTAGGTCCACGGGGGCGGTGAGGTGGCGGACAGTTGTCGCGATATGATAGGTGGGGCGAGCGGATGTGGCAGTGACGTGCACGGTAGCGGGAGGCTGATGCGGACAGGACAGGTGTCGCCATATCGGAAGGGGTCCTGTACGTCGGACGGACTGTCAGACGATGCTCCGATGCAATGAAAATAAGACGCGTGCCCCCCTGCTGATGCTGGCCTGACGTAAGCGTCTGACAGATATCGGAAGGTATCTGTCAGACGCGTAAGGCCTTCCGATATCAATAGCAGCCGTTGATCTGGGGGCGGGCGATCTAACGGTCGTCGGACGGCTGACTTGCGCGGACATTAACATAGGCGCCGGTTATCGTGCGGACGTCG
>Ga0213495_10000049_pt1 | contig 13195 bp, 4 predicted proteins | sample Lodgepole_Yose_1_FD_150982 | JGI IMG/M metagenome (GOLD analysis project Ga0213495, IMG submission 150982) | Leaf-associated microbial communities from Pinus contorta in Yosemite National Park, California, United States - Lodgepole_Yose_1 | ecosystem: Host-associated > Plants > Phyllosphere >... | reverse complement strand
TTAGCTCATAGTTCATCTTATCATCCTCAATCTGATGGGCAAACTGAGATAGTAAACAAATTTTTGGAAGGATATCTTTGTTGCTTTGTATCTGACAAACACACACAATGGGTCAAATGGCTGCCTCTGGCTGAATGGTGGTATAACACTTCCTTCCATACAACAACAAAAATTACCCCATTTATGGCACTTTATGGGTATCAACCACCATCCATCACATCATATTTAAGAGAAAATTCTAAGGTTTAGGCAGTGGAACATCACATCGAACATCAACAACAAGTCCTCAAACTCTTAAAGGATAACCTCGTGTTGGCACAAAATAGAATGAAACAACAGGAAGATCAACATCGCAGTGAAAGAAGTTTTGATGTAGGTGATTGGGCATTCCTACGTCTACAACCATATAAGAAAATGTCCCTCAAGCAAGTTAAGAAGGACAATAAATTATCACCAAAGTATTACAGTCCGTACAAGGTGTTGCAAAAGATTGGTACTATGGCATACAAATTGGAGCTTCCTGCAACTTCTCGATTGCACCCAGTTTTCGATGTTTCATTTTTAAAGAAGGTTATAGATGACAAGCTCCCAGTTCAAACAATATTGCCAGAACTTGATTAGGAAGGAAAAATTATATTGGAACTGGAAGCAGTCATAGAAACAAGAACTCGACAGCTACGAAATCAATCAATTTCAGAGTATCTGATCAAGTGGTAGAACTTATCCACTGAAGATTCCACATGGGAGGGTGAGAATTTTATGCAGAAGTATCCAGAACTACTCAAGCGTTGAGGACAACACTTTTTTGAAGGCGAGGGGCATGTTGGGTCCCTATAATACTAGTGATTACCCCATTACGATTGTAGTTATACCCCTTATTAATATTGTTGTGCCCCTATTTCCCCCATATTGTTATTACTGTGCCCCACAGAATCCCTCTATTGTTATTTTTGTGGCTTTATATTATTATTGTTAGGTCAGCTGGTTTATATTGTGACTCCTTAGACTCCTATATATAGAAAGGAGGTTTTTTCATTTGAATCAGGCAAGAATTGTTAATTTATGTAATGTAAAGGAGGTTACCCCCTCGAAGAGGCTGAATTCTAAGGCGTTGATCTATCTTTTCTATCTTTTCTTGAGCTGGTTTCATAACACTACTCAACACATATTGGCATACCCTGGCACCCTACACAACCTAGCATGCCTTAGAACTTGACATGTGTTGGAAAGCCTTAACACTCTACGACACATCTTAGCACACCCTAGAACTACCTATAATACTTTATCACTTCTTGACTTGCCCTTATATTTCCTAGCATGCCTTACCAATGATTATCATACCTTGTCACTCCCTCCTTAACATCATAACTAGCACTTATGGACACTCCCTTCACACCCTCATATTCATTCACTTTCATTAATTTGCACATGATGCTCACTTATGTTGTTTTGGTATTCCCTCAGAGTCTTGAACATGTATTGGCACTCTATAGCACAACTTTACATTCTTCAACATGCCCTACAAATTCATACCATGCATAACACTCTCTGATGCACATTGGAACTTGGCACATGTTGGTGCTTGGAAGCTCTTAGCATGTTTGGCATGGGTTGAGATTACTTGGTATGCTTCGGAATGGTTTAATATTAAATTTATTTGAGACCAATTTTTGCAATGTAGACGAGAAGAAATACATGAATATTTTGAACTTAGAATTCACTAACACTTGGCACTTGGCACTTATTTGCACCTAGCGTTGGTGTGCCTAGCATGTCCCTCATGGAGAAGATAAATTTATGACTTATTAACCCCATTATGTGTTACTTTCCTTGTAGTTTAACTTTTTCCTCCCTTTTGTTTCCCTAAAGTTCCTTTTAATGCATTGTTAAGCTCTTGCACATCTTGGCATGCCTTACCACATGACACATCTTAGCATCTTTGACATGCCTTCACACTATGTCAGACATTTTAGCATTTCAAGTCACACCTTGGAACTGATGCCCTCACAATTATCCTTACATTTTTCAACCACTTGGGAACCTTACACTCCCTTCAACACCTTGGCACTCCCTAGTTGTCATGACCTCATAGATATCCTTACTTTTTTTGCAACTCGGGAATCTAACTACTCATTAGAAAAGCAATGTTACACCCAACCGAAAGTATCCCTCTCTCTGAAATTTCTTTTTCCACACCTTTTCATACCCATATTATTTTGTCCTATAACTCCTATTCTAAACCTCTCCTAAAACACTTGATCCTTGGGACATCTAGAATTCACTAACACTCCTTGGCACACACTCTTATTCATTTACTTCCAAGAATTGTGACCTAGTTCTTCCGTTGTGTTCCCTTGGCACTCCCTAACACTCCTGAACATGAATTCACATTTTACGTCATGCATTAGCATGCTCTTTCATTCCATGGCTTTCCGTGACACTCCTTACCTATCCCACCCTCAAAACTAACCTTAGGTTTTCTGATAGTTGGGAACCTAATCAAGTCTTGCCTTGACTACAATAGCTTTGCCAATTCCTTGGAACTCGTGAACACTCCTTAGCATGCATTGGAACACCTTAGCTCTTGGCACATCTTGGTATGCTTCCCTGGCACTCTAACATGCCTTGGTATTGCATATAATACCTTGTTACTCCCTCCTTAAAAAAATTGGAACTTGTTGAAACTTCATCTCCATACGTTTGAAACTAGTGTCCCCTGTGCTTCCCTAGAACTTGGCCTTAACACTCCCTACCATGTCTTTGTGCCATACCTTGGCACCTGCAACATCTTGGCATGCCTTAGAATTTGGCTTGTATTGGCATGTTTAACATTCCTTCAAACTATGTAGCATGTCTTAGTACTTTGTGGAATTCCCTCGCGCACCTTGCCTATCCCTAGATTTCATGAACTCATTGATAGCCTTACTTTTTTAATGACTTGGGAACCCAAACAAGTCATAGGAAAAACAATTGTGTGCCCAACCCAAAGTCTCCTTTTGCCTAAAGTTGCTCTGACAAGCCCCTTATTGTAACCATAGGCTCCCCTCCTACAATTCATATTCTAAACTTATCCTAACATACTTTGTCCTTGAGACACCTGGAACTCGTTGACAATCCTTGGAACACACTTTTATTTGTCCACTTACATGCATTTTGACCTAGTTCTCCATTTTGATTCCTTGTCACTCCCTAAAACACCTCGACATGAATTGACAATTTCTGACATGTGTTAGCATGTATTTTCATTCCTTGGAATGCCCTAGCACTCCTTAGTTTCAATGCCCTAATAACTACCCTTAATTTTTTAGGGACTTGGGAACCTAACCAAGTCTTGCATCGACTAAAACAACATGACCAAGTTATAGTTACTACACCTAGACTATGCCTTGTTCACCTAAGAATTGAATATAACTCATCTTATTCCACTCATGTACAATTTCAATTTATCCCACTTAAGAAGTTACAAGTGACCAATTCAAGGGTCATGTCTAACCGTGGCCATAAAACAATTGAGCAACATAGTTTACATCTTGACATGCCATAACACTTGGCACATCTAACAATCCCTTGGTACTATGTTGCATGTGTTACCACTGCCTGCATTCCTTTGCATGCTTTGGCACTTTCTAGCACACCCTACCACTCCCTAACATGACCTGACACTCTAGCATGGCTTGGAACTTCCTAGCATATATCCTTGTCACTCCCTCCTTAACACACCTGAAACTCACTAATACTCCCTATCACACACTCTCGTTCAACCTTTGCTTCTATTCAGTTTGAAATAGTTCTCTCTTGTGTTTCCATGGCACTCCCTGACACTCCCTGGCACACATTACACACCCTGATACCTGGGAAATCTTGGCATGTCACCTTGGCACTCTAGGATTACCTGGAACTACCTAGCATACCTTGTCACTCCCTCTTTAACACAACTACAATTCATGGACACTCCATATCACACACTCGAATTCATTCATTTCCATGCATTTGAAACTAGTGCTCCCTTGTTCTTCTGCAACACTCCCTAAAACTCCCTAACGTGCATTGGCACACCCTATCACCTAGCACATCTTGGCATGTTTCCATAGAATCTAGCATACCTTACCACTTCATAGAATATGTTGTCACTCCCTCCTTAGAACACCTAGAACTCACTGACACTTCTCGTCACAAAATATTATTCATTCATTTCCATACATTATTTTGACCTAGTGCTCCCTTGTGTTTCCATGGCACTTTGTAACACTTCCTAGCACGCGTTGACAAACCTTAGAACCTAGCACATCTTGGAAACATGCTTCCTGACACCATAGCATTCCCTAACACTACCTAACATAGCATGTCACTCCCTCCTTAACACACCTGAAACTCACTAAAAATCCCTGTCACATATTCTTATTCATCCATTTCCATGCTTTTTGGCTTAGTGCTCCCTTATGTTTCCCTCGCACTCACTAATACTCCTTAGCACACATTGGCACACCTTGTCATTTGGTACATCTCGACATGGTTCCCAATAACTCTAAAATGCATTGGCACTGCCTATCATACCTTATCACTCCCTCCTTAGGATACTTAGAACTTGGTAACACTCCCTATTACACACACTTGTTCATTCATTTCCAAGCAATTAAATCTAGTGCTCTGTTGTGTTTCTTGGAACTCCCTAACACTCCTTAAAATGAATTGGCACCACACCCTAAGAACTAGCACATCTTGGAATGCCTTATCACTTGGCATGTATTAGCTTGCCTAACATGTGTTGGAACTATCTAGCATCTGTTAGAAATTCTTGGCAATTCTTGGCTATAGCATTGATGAATCAATTCTCATAATAGTGCATGTAATTGAGGAAGAGATAATTGAGGAGGAGAAGATTGTGTGGATAGTATAATTCTAGAGTATCCTTCAATGTCTATAGGTATAATTTTTTTTTATTTTGCAATTCTAGATAATAATTTTTTATCCAATAGAATTAAGTGAAAGGATAGTTTTAACATGATATTTTGATTCTATTTCTTCAATATATTCAAAGATATTCTCTTTTTTTCTGCATTATCTACTATTGACAAGTCTTTTTATTTGAAATTGAGTATATATATATATATTCATATTCGACCATGTGTTTCAATGATTAAAATTTCATCTAGAGCTATTTTCATCTCTCCCTTATTCCAACATAATGGAAATTTCATATAATGTTTTCATTTATATTTTGTATTTGGTTCATCAAATCTTTTGAGATATCCCATGGAGCCTTGAATGCTAATATTATTGACTTCCTTTTTTTGTGTTATTGTTGGCATAGACAAAGGTCTTATCCTATTTAATTTTCTAACTCCATTAATTCATTTTCAATAGTAAGGGCCATCATTATACATCCATAATTCCAATATTTTTTTGGGCTTATGTGGAAGAAGGAACATTTCTAGTAATAAGATTGCTACTAAATGCATTGTTATAAAGGCAAGGACTAATATGTGACACCTCATTTTCAAATAATAGTTCAAAGTATTAGGATAAACGTATTTTATTTGAATAACATCTCTGCAATGTGAGATGTTTATTAACCCTATTAGATATTAGTTCTCTAATAAATGAACAAAAATTTTCTTAGACCAATTCCCATGTTTCTATTGGGTTGTGTTATATTATTTCCACGTAGTTAACAAGGGGTTTGAAGGGCACCCATAACCCCACATTATGTTAGGTTGGGCGGACACACCTATGGTTTTGTGCACGATTTTCGCACATGTTTTTTGGACACAATAGTTTTTGGTCCATGGTACTGGACGCAATGGTTTTTGGTCCATGGTATTGGATGTGATGGTTTTCGGTCCATGGTATTGGATGCTTCGGCATGTATAAATATGTATTGTAACATTCAAAGGAACATAATGAAAAATCAAGCTAGTAGTCCCAGTTTTGGGATCCAGGGAAAAATATTTGTGTATATGTGTTTTCTGTGTTCTACTCTCGTATTATTTATTTTCTGTGTTTTATAATTCATATGCAGGTAATTTCTGTATGATCTTAAAACCTACAATTTCTTTTTGTGATATTAAAATAAAATTGATGAAAAGGATTGTTCCCTTATTTTTTTCTGTTTTGCAATATGTGCATATTAAGATAACACTAATCAAAAGGGTCATTCCCTTATTTATTCTCTATGTTGCATTACGTGCTATATATATTCATGAGGGTTACATAAAATATCATGAATATTCTCTCAGTTTTTGTGAAGAATAAAATCTAAGATGTATTTTTTAAAAGCTTAAATTGACCACACAGTTTCAAAAAAAAGGGGACCTTTTATAGGAGTTCAAATTACGTTTCGGTTGTGCAAGATTAAGGATAATTGTAAGAGGTTCCTTAATATAAACATGTCTAGAGTAACCCTGAATATGGACATATGTGGTATAAAATGAAGATAGTGTAAAAGAGACTATCCATGTGAATTTATGTCATGATTGGAATTATATTTTTATACTTAAAAGTGAAATTTAAGAAGCATTACATTGATTTAGTGTGAAATATATTCATATACCTTGTAAGTAACGTTTAAGAAGCATTTTCAAAATTTTATTATATGGCACTGTTATATTTTTCCAAAACATATCACGACGGAGAATACTAACCCCTATTTGTTTAACCCACACATTTCCCTAAATGCTATAATGCTCAAATTCACCATTTCCTTAATGTTTTTAACCTTACTTATGCCAATGAATGTAATCTTATAAATAATTAATATTTTTAATATTTATTTACAACCATGCTACTAAATTTCAAAAAGATTTTGTTTTGTTACAAACAAAAATCTAGGGAAGTGAAAAAGGACCATGCTTATGTTTGTAGTATTTCTTTTAGTATTCTTGCTTCAAGAAGAAACTATATTTAATTCTATATATTCAACCTTTTCCAATTTTTCATTTCTCTAGATTTCTTCCCTACAATTAGTCTTCATTAGTTACATATTTGGATATCACATGATTTGTTTTAATTACATCGCTCAATACTATATAATCCTATAAAAAAATATATTTTATTAAGCTGTGAATAATAAATGAATCTATTACACTATATTTTACATTATTAATGAGTTATAAAATATTGGGCATGGATATTTGATTTATATCATTTAATACATACACACCTCATTTAAGTTAAAAGTTGAACTATCTTTGTGACTTGCAAACTTACCTTCTCTGTTCAACTCTTTTTACGCTTAGGGTCAGGAGTTTATAGCCATTATTGATTTCTGCTAGTTACTATATATCTCCCATTAATAATAGTATGATATCCATCATAGCCAAGATTTAATACATGTATATTCACGGAAAAAAACTTTCAGTATTAATCTTCAAATAACATTCATTAGGTATGCATAAATTGTGTACGTGTATATGTCATTTTCCCCTTTCTTTCAAATATTTGAGCATCTTAACATATTTTCTCGACATATATTTTCTTGATAATGTTATGATGGAGAAGGGCTTAAGAACTTCTAACTCTACTTTATAAATATTTTTTAATTCATAGAATTTTATATAAGGACTTTCATATTTATATATTGAACTATTTCATTATTTCCTTTGCAATAATGACATGCTTGGACAATTCCTTAATCATGTTTTTAATTCCATCGATATATATGGTTTGCAAAAGTGAAAATCCAACATTTTCTAAATATGCATTGATATAGGTTGTTTTAATCTAATGACTCTTCATTAATTACATATTCTATTATTTGGATATCATAACATCAATTTAAATAGTGTGGTTTCAACTTGCATGATACCATAAAAGCTTATATTTCATCAAGCCATAAACTATAATTTAAGCACGTTCACTCTATTTCACATTTTTTATGATTTGGTAAAGTTTAGACATGCATATTTTATATATCTCTTTTAATACATATATAATGACTTTATGCTAAGAATTACAACATATTTTTAATCTCCATTAATTCTAAATCGTATATGGGCTGCATAATAAATTGTATGAATTGTTTCCTATCTCTATTCAATATCCCATATTATCCTTTCTAACTTATGTTTAAGAAAATTATAACTAAATTAGGAAACTTCTAGTATTCTCTTCACTAGTTTTGGCACTAGGCTTCACCATGTCCTCATAAAAGGTGTATATATATCTATAACTTTTTTCTCTTTCAATAGTTTCAACATCTAGTTAAAACATGATAGTTAAAACATGATATAAAGAACTCACCTTTATCTCTTGTTCCAAATATTTCTTGCTTCAAAGGATTTTGGTTTAGAATTTCGAGGTTCAAAGTTAATGTATTTACATAGTCCCGTAATCATTTTCTAATTTTATCAATACACATCATAATGAAATGACAATGAATTTATCTCCATTCCGTACTCTTATGATGTTTGATGGATGATTTTCATTTTTTATTAATCTATTTCTCTCTTTCTAATGACAATGATCAAAACTATGCTTGTTACATTCATGGTGAACTTAGCACATTTGTTGAAATACTCACAAAAATAACTCTTAAGTCCCACAATATGGTGTTCATTTTAATATGGGGAACCAAAATGATATACATCAGAAAACAAATCTAATATAAATAATAGTAATAAGAGAATGTGTTTGGGAAAATATCTTTCTAATATTTTTGGCATACATTTTTTTATATCAATTGATGTTATGATAAGGGTGAAACCTTCATGATAACATCAATCTAAAATCACAATAATTTTCTTGTCCTTTCTCATGCAACATAAATGGTTACTTCAAATATAGCTTCCAACCCAGTTGGTGATGGTACATGTTGATATATGATAATAACTTATTTACCACATACTATTATTTACCTAAATCTAGAAATGTTCCAATAATTTTTGGTTCGACACACAAGGTATTTGAACAACGAGGTATGCTCAATTATATCTAAATTTTGTTTGTAATAAAATCATTGCTTGGACTATCTACTCAATAAGGAAATAAATTCACATTCGAAGAATATTTATGAAAGATGTCTTTGAAATAGCTCAATGTCACATAGTTTTAGGATTAATCATTTCATCTCATATTTCATAGCCTTTATGGTCTACAAATACTTCGGTGATATTTTGAATACATTCTCAATTACATCTGCATCCCTATATTTCATTTTGTTCTTATTCAATGTAGTAAACATATGGTTTTAGTTGGAATAATATATTAGTGACAAGCCTATATAGAAACTTGAACCTTACTATTAACACTCTCATTAAATTTGAAATTTATTGATAGATATTTTTGGCACTATAAAAAATTCACTAAAATTTATTAAAAGATAAACTAAACAATACATGTATAATCACTAACATAAGTACTCCAATTAATCTATTATGATACACGTAAAATTATCATTAATATAGTTTTGAGAATTACAATTATTATTCTAAAAGCATGGATATAAAATAATTATTATTAAAATAACATCTCCTTGACTAAGATCTCATCTTCCAAGGGTGTAAGGAAACAGAAATGAGGTAAGGAAATAGAAAGAAGGTTAATGACCCAAGACCATGAGGCATATGTCACCTTGTAGACCACTAACGGGTCACTCTAGGAGTAGTTTTCCTTAAACAATAGTAATGAGTTAGACTACATTCATGGCTAGCAACCAAAAACGATTATTGTCACTAATAATGATAGTTTTTTTTATTATTATACAAATTTATATCTTTATTGATTACTAGTTATTTTTATATTACATTGGATATAATTGCTAGTTGCTTTAATATAATTATTATTTTTACGCATAGTCTAATTTATAATGGAAATGGATTTTTTCATGATAATTTTTTTGGTAAATTTTAATTTTAACCAAATTCGAGCAGAGGATTTTAAAAACTTGAGTTTAAGTTGCTTAATTTCTAGAATTTGAGTGCCCCAAGGTTTTCTAGTGGGTTGAATTCATTTATGCATTAAAAAATGTATTTTAGACAACAAAAAATCTGTCTTTCATGAAATTGTATTTTCATATTTCAAAAATGTATTGACCACAACAAAAAATCAGTCTTTCTTGAAATTGTATCATCAAATTTAAAAAAACTATTTTAGACAACAAAAAATCATAGTCTTTCTCCAAATTTTATCTCCAGATTCTGATGAAAAAAAATATTTCATTTATAAATTAGACTACTCCTTATTTATATATTTAAATACTTTTTTAATTAATAGATTTTATTATATTTCTTCAAAATATTTCTATTCAATATTCCTACATTGCTTAGTGATTTTTATCACTAACTTTATATGGATAACTAGTTTAAATGTTAATGATATTTTAGGTTAGCACATTAAATACTTACCTCATTTTTCCGACTAGCTTTATATGGATAACTAGTTCAAATGTTAATGATATTTTAGGTTAGCACATTAAATACTTACCTCAATGTTTTCAACAAAATATTTGGTATTATATTTCCTAAAAATATTATGAAGGATTGAAAAAATGAGTTGACATTGGTTTGTAGTTAAAACAATTATTGATTAATATAAGGTTGAATGTTTCTACCTAGCAGTCATAATGATGCACACATTCATCCCAACAAATAGTTGAATTGTCATCCCAACAAATAGTAGTGTGCCATTTTGGTCTGCCTCGCTCCAATTAAAAATTAACACATAGATTTGAAATTACATCAACAAATCAATTAGTAGTCATGTGGAATTGGGAAGATGTATTAACCTCCAGTAGTTGGCTTTATTGCATAATCTCATCCCTAGCTGACTACTATTCTTAGACATTATTTATGAGATTTAAAGACACAAACATCTAAATCTCTTTATAAATAGCTTCAACAGTTTTGTCCCTTCAACCTTCAACCAACTACCAAAGTTGCAAGTCTTAAATATTTTATCTAAACAATTCCATCCTTTATAGGAAATCTTCTGAATCTTTTACAATTTAACATAACCTACAATTTTGTCACTCGATCCATTCCTTTTGGGCTACAAAATATAAAGAGCCTATAACATCTATGGCTAGTGGGTTGCAACCTCATGGGAGAAATTCCTTAGATGTTGTTGCATCAGGTAATGATTCTAATTCTTACATACACTTCTATCATTTAATATATTCTAACAAAATATGTAGCACAATATGTTTACTCCAATTTTAGAGAGGGGCACTATAGAATAACCCTTTCCATTTTTACAATAGTAGGGATATCAATATATGTCTCCATTACCTCCTCATCATCCTGAGAATAACATAGCTTCTATTCTATCTTTCTTGGTTTATGCATTTTTGAATGAGGTAATTTGTATTTTTGGCTATTGTTGTGAGTTGATATCTTCCACTACTCTAATTATATTTTTAAGTAAGATAAAAAAAACTTTCCACAATTGAATGTTGAGACATAGATTTAAAAAATTAATTCCAAGCAAATAACATAAAACAAATCCTCAACACAACTACTTTAGTGAATATGTTAGGTCTTTCTAGATAAACTACAAGTGCAGTTGGAACTTAACCATCCTACTTCCCAGGATAATTCAGATTTCTACTTGGAAACATGACAAAGCTAATGATAATCACAATGTGTACCTTGTGAAAGACATCAGTTTTGGTATTTTTGTAGAATCCAATCAAAATTTCAATACATATAATTAAATTTAGAAAAACATATCTATACTTTGTTAATTTGAGTGCATCGAGGCATAAAATGGAAAAAATCATATTGTTTTATAAATATGAGATAAATAAAATTATGGTTGTGGAAGCATAATCATAATAGCTTAAATGGGCTTCACACAACAATATTAAGGCCTCAAGTGATCTACAAAATATAGTCCATTATAATATCATCTAATGGTAGAATTATGAGTACTCAACAATATCATTACCATAGATTGGCTCCCTTAAAATGGTCTTTTGGTCAATGTCAATAGTCAAGATATCATCTACATAATACTCAACATGATTCACCTTTACCTTCGCTATGCTAAGCCACTTTAAGTATATATAAGTTATATTTAATGTGATAAATACTAAAATCTATGTGTGTTATGTGTTCTTAGGAGTTACAATCTCATTATCTTAGACTCTACTAGTGTGTATAGTTTTTAGAATTCATTGTATTAAAGATCATAGTGCACTATCGTTTACCTAATTTTATAGTTAGTATCTTAAGGATTACAAAGTCATAAGTGTCATTTTTTGTTAATGGTAATAGTGGTTAGAGGTAGCATTGTGGCATGGTTTGTAATTCTCTAAAAGTACTAGTGATCACAATAAATTAGGGTTTATATGGGTTGTGGGACACCTTCATGATGACTTTTGGTTAAGGAGACATATTGTATTACATATTATAGTTGTCATAGTGGTAAAAGGTTACATTAAAGAAAGGAAATAATTATTGGGAGTTAATATATGGTGCAATGAATAGGAATATCCAATAATAAATTTATTATAATTAGTGAATTCAAAGATAGATATATTAATATATGTATTTTAAAATCAAAATATTATTGGAAAACTAAGTGGGTGTTTCCATATGATTGCCCTCATTGTTGTAATACCACAACTATTGGATTGTAGCTAAACAATCCCTGAAAGATTTAGTAACTAAGGTTTTCCAAAGGGTTAGGTAAATAATTTATCTATATAATGTATCATTCAAACTTTTCTAATCTAAAAGTATTTATAAAAATATGAATTAATAATTTCTTTTATTAATTAACAAAATTATTAATGCATATGACTTTTTTGTATTTATTAGAGAATAATATCATTAATGCATATAAATTCTAATAGAGATTTTTTCTATTAAAAAAACTATCTTTAAATGTTATTTTCGTAATTTTACTGTATAGCAAAAAAACACTAATTATAATTACACTTGTTGCTTATTCATTTTCATGATTAGAGAGGTCATTGAAATGTTGTGTAGATAAAGGACATCCATGGTTTGGGTCGTTTATATAGAGATTTAGCTTTTAAAATCACACTTTAACTTTGTGCATTTTTGTGCACTTTCATGAAATTAATTCATGTTTTTTTTTAACTGTGTACTTTCATGAAGCCAATTTACCTTTCTTTATTTTAATGTTACCATTAAAGGTAATTAATTTTTTTTTTTAATAAATTTCACCAATATATTTCGATCGTTTTTAATTTTTTTTGGTGAGAATCATTTTTGTTTTTTTTTTTTAAACTTAA
>Ga0213495_10000047_pt1 | contig 13502 bp, 6 predicted proteins | sample Lodgepole_Yose_1_FD_150982 | JGI IMG/M metagenome (GOLD analysis project Ga0213495, IMG submission 150982) | Leaf-associated microbial communities from Pinus contorta in Yosemite National Park, California, United States - Lodgepole_Yose_1 | ecosystem: Host-associated > Plants > Phyllosphere >... | reverse complement strand
TGTAAAAATAAAAATAAAAAAATATATATATATATATATATATATATATATATATATATATATCACAATGAATTAATAAATTTGCTAAGCTAAACTAAACTTCTTAGCTGCATAATTTTCATAAAAAAAATTAATCCACATTACACTCTATGATATGGATATAATAAACGGATACATATTTTAAAAATAAAATTTATTTCAAATAAATCATTAAAATACAATAGTGACCACATAAAATAAAAGAGAAAGAATTATCTAATAAATTCATAAATTGAAACCCCTTAATAATCAATTGCATTGGTTCTATGAGGCAATAAATAGATATAATTTTAAAATCCTAGTTATATTCCATTGGATTTTCAACCTTTTATATGGGGTTTTAATTTCCGTTTTATAACTGTTATCTCTCAGCAAAGTAGTTGAGAGAGACTTTGATCTTCCGCCCTCTGTTTCCCGAGGATTGGATTGGAAATATGCCAAAATGCTCAAGACGGAAGAATTTTTTAAATTTCCCACTACGAGATTTCCACGAAGAATTTCTTATCAAAACTAAAAAAAAAACAATAATAACATTAGATTATTAATAAGTAATTAATGCCATTAAGCACAAAGAACAAATCTAGAAGATGGAAAGAAAACAAAAAATTAAGAGGAATTAATGGGATTGCTGAATAACAATTAAGATTAAAAGATTAGGGACCAAGAACAAATTTGGATAATGGAAAGAAAACAAAAAAAATTAAGAGGAAGTAATGAGATTGGTGAATAACAATTAAAATTAAAGGACAAGTAGATAAGAGATTAATGAGATAGGGAGCAATAACAACAAAGCATAAATATTTGAAAATATTGGGCCCTGCAGGTAGTGGAGGAGGAATTAAAAACATTGGGCCACATAGGTAGTGAAAGAGGAATTGTAATAAAAACAAAAAAACATGAAAATTTGAAATTCTACTCTAATCTATCCCACCAAAATGGGAGAATAAGTTATGAATATAATCATGAATATAAAATAAATAGAAAAAACATACTTTTCAATCATGGTTGTAACCAATATCACTTAACGCTCTCCCGCTCTCCCGTGTATACTTCCATCCATCCCTCGGTCGACTTTCATTCATGACATCGACTTTCTTTCATTCATTCGCTAATCTTCTTGGTCGAGTTCAGATTTAAATACGTCCATTCTGACAAAACAAGAGGGCAGGCCCACAGTTATATGAAAGAAGCAATCAAATGCCAAAGACAATGAAAGAGGCCATCAATGCAAAAGACAATGAAAAGGAAGAGAGATAGAAGATATAAGTGTGTATTTCACGTGACTTTGCTACCCATTAGAGTGTTTCTTTACAAGAGACATCGACTCCATACATCGCTGGGCCGGCTTTCATTCATTCATTCGCTGGTCTTCTTGGTCAAATTCACATCTAAATAACATCCATTCCAACAAAACAGAAGGACAGACCCACAGACCCACAGGCATAGAGTCACAGACAAGAAGCACTTCCACTTCAAATACAATAAAATATCAAATACAATAAAATATCCTACACAAGACGATGAGGCATTTTACTGCAAATGCGAACGATGAAACATATAGGCTCTTTTCCATGAAATGCTACACGGTACAGACACACAACACAGACACAATTTAGACAAAAACAGAGGAACCAACTAAGAGTTAAAGGAGCGGATCCGAGGCCATCCCTCATGTATTTCAAAAAAGCTGCTATCCATTGAAGGAGCGGATCCCAAGCCATTCCTCCTGTATTTCAAAATAACTGTGATCCGTTAAAGGAGCGGATCAACGTCTAAATGGAAATGCCTGAGATGCGTTTCTTGAAATTCTACTGAGATTCTTTTCAAGAAGTCATCTTCAAGAAGTCATCTATCCACGTAGGGGCAAAATTGGAAACCAAGTCATCTATCAACTTCATCACAAATTTGGAATGTTCAACCTTCAAATTGAATTTGAATTTAAGACGGAATCTTTCATATTGGGTAACGTACTCTTACGCAGGCCCCTTGTGGTCTTCTGCTTTTGTTGTCCACGCATTCAATATAATTGAGGGTATTTATTTCTTTACCTTCAATAACAACTTCATCTATTTCCAGGTCATCTATCGTGTATTTCAAAAAAGTTGTGATCCTCATCAACGTATATAACGAAAAAGCATGAGATGATTTTCTTGAAATTCTCGTGCAAAGCAGTCCGGTAAAACATTGAGATTCTTTTCAAGAGAGCGGATCAACGTATATAACCAAAAAACATGAGATGCGTTTCTTGAAATTCTCGTGCAAAGCAGTTGGGTAAAACATTGAGATTCTTTTCAAGAAATTCTCTTCAGATTCTGAGTAAATTTGGAATGTGCTTGAATTTCTTTGATATTTGGTTAATGATAAATAGTACGTATTTTATGAAATAATCTTCACACACGCCTAATGCTTTTGGATTGTGGTTCAATTTCAATTTAAATTTAAAATGAAATTTTTGATACTTTGTAATTACAGTATTTTATCTAAGAATTTTGAGGAGAGTGAACTTGGAATGTGTGAGTCCTAAGAAGAGATCTTTCATATCCACGAATGCACAACTACTATTAGTTCACTAATGGGGAACCTCAGGGACCTAGCTTACATCGTGATAGGATATCTTTCATCCCCACGGATGCACAACTACTATCAGTTCACTAATGAAAGACCTCAAGGACCTAGCTTACATCGTGACAAGCTACTCGTGCGATTCACTAGTGCTAGAAAAAAATCATAGTGTATTCATATTCTAGGAGGCCCATACAATTGCACATAATTTGAGTAAACATGTTGCTTCAATATAACTTCAATGTAATATGAAGTCCATAAAATTGCAAATAATTTCAATAGAAACCTTTCACTAGTATAATATTAAGTGGGATTTACAAGAAACAAAAACTAGTAAGTCTGTCAAGTTGTGTATAAATTGAGTGAAAAATAGTTATTTGAATATAATATTGAGTAGCATTCACAGGACATAGGAACAAGTAATTTGTATTCATATTCTCTAGCAACTGTATCGGGCCAAGAACTATATTAATTTGTCTTTCTCACTTATAACGTGTACGATTCAATTCTATTGGAGATTGAAAGAACTATAAGTTATGCTATCCAAAGTATAACAGAGATTAGTTAAATTGTAACATGTGAAAGCTTGTAGAAACATTTAAAATTAAATTTTTATGTTTCAAATTTGATGAGATATCCAATGTAGTTAATTAAAAGAAATTGAGAGGTATGTTGTTGGACAACAGACAAGCATATTGACTAGATCATGAACTAAGATCATGTTAGACATTTTATGATTAATGTAAGAACGTTTAGTTTTTTCTCATGGAAAAAAATAAAAAATAAAAAGTTTCATATAGTTTGAAGAATTATGTTTGCATTTTTTTAGTATTAGAGAATTTAAGATGATGTTGTTTATTAGTCTCTTCCTGGGACTAATAGTGATCGATCTATCGTTGACCAGAGATTAATTAACTTTGACCAAGTAAAACTTCCCTTGCATGTTAGGTTTAAGCCAATGCTTGAAATAAAATTTTATGCTCAATAGATTTTTATCCAAAGTTTGTGTTTCGACCTCTCACGTTATACTTTTCTGAAAACTTAGGCTAAAGAGTTTGGAGTAGCCTGTTCATTTTATACAGTGATTTTTTCGTGCCTTCATTTTATCCAAAGTTCATTTTATCCAAAGTCTAGTTGGGGCCTTCATTTTATCCAAAGTTCATTTTATCCAAAGTCCAGTTGGGGCCACTTTTTATTAAGATGAAACCACGTGTTGGGTTAGCAAAGTTAGAAAGGAAGCCAAGTGTTTCATGCATGTCACATCCAAAGTCCAGTTGGGGCCACTTTTTATTAAGATGAGACCACGTGTTGGGTTAGCAAAGTTAGAAAGGAAGCCAAGTGTTTCATGCATGTCACGTAGCTGTGGCTGAGCTTTCAAGCTAAATTGACTCTGGCCGCTTACCTTCTATGCTTGTTCCTTATTGTGTTCTTCTATTCCTTCTCTTTGTAATTTCGCAGGGGTTAATTCATTCAGCTCATCCAGCAGTCTCTGATACAGAATTCATCACGTTGATCCCCGATCTCATCAACCCTGGTTATACTGTTGCCCGCATGCTTCCTGGATCGAACGAAAGAACTTTGATCGGACGGGTAAGATCAGCGTTGCTGATTTTCTGCAATTATAGAATGATAAATTTCGGGTCGCAGATCCATACTACACAATAATTCTTTATGGGATTCAGGTGAATTGCAGAGGCGGTCCCGCTCCTGGCTGGGTGCACTCATTCGCTGTAGCATAATCAGGCATGGCTGCAATATCATCACCAGGGTATACAATGAAGTAACTGGCTGCGCAAGGGACATGTATATCATTGATGAGAATAGTCTCCATATCGACCACAATGAAAGGTTTCATTTCCTTACACCTAGCTGGGAGTGCCTTTACATAATTAGGATAATGAGGTTTCCTCGCCATTTTTCATGCTAATTATATTGTTTTGAAATTTTCGAATGTAACTTGTATTGTATATTTGGGCGCTTGTGTTTTCTCACATTGAACAGAGGCCTACTGTTTTGCACGAATTGACAGGTGATGATCATGTTTGGCCTGGAAATCTTATTAGGACCCGACATTGCAGGCTTAACTGCAAGCAACAGTCCGCTATTCATCGATCTCCCTGTTAATATGGTAAAAGCTTGCTCATGTAATTGCGTTACCCATGTTGAATTGAAGCTACAACATATTTGAGATGATGGGGAAAGGGCTGGACTAACATTGTTGTGAGTGAGTGAGAACAGGTGGGTTGTTTCTTCATCGGCTGGGTGGGATCAATTCTGAAGAAAGAAATAACGGATATATCACCATTGTTGGCGATAGGTCTCAGCACGGGTCTCATGGGAAGTATTACAACATTCTCTTTGTGGAACCAGTCAGTCATATCAGCCATCACCCACGGCTATTTTTTACAGGGCATATGTGCCTTATTTATGGGTAAGTTGGTCATTTGTAATTGCATGAAGAGAAAATAAGGCAATCTACAGCTTTAATGATAGAAGGCTTAACTGCAGAGTATGTTCTGGTAACATATATTTTTAATATTATGGAAATTAGAAGGTTTAACTGTAGAGTTAGAAAATATGGAACAACTATGCCAAGGCACAATGTTAGCCAGACGACACAATATCATTGTGTTAAATGTGGCGTTTTGATTTATATTTATTAATAGTAATTTTTCTATTTTTATTTTAAATTTAAATACTTTACTGAGTTATAATGGATGTTGGGGCTTTCTATCTGCTTCTTAGAGTGGTCAGTATCGATTCACAGTGTTTGTTCTAGAACAAGCATACTTTGTCCCTTTCTCTGTAACTAGTCAACATACCACAGGCCGATTTTACTGTAGCACGTCAGGACATGACAGGCTGATTTTATCGATGGAGACTTCTCTGGACATAAAATGTTCAGAAAATATTTATATTAATGACCACAGTTCATTGTCCAAGCCTGTTATGTTATACCAGCTGTCTATTCCTAATTGGTCCAGTGACCAGGTAATATACTTGGGTTTAGATGCACATGAGATTTGGGCTCCATCTCACGTTGTAAAATTTATAATGGTCAAATTTTAATAATAACAGTAATTAGTAGTTAATTTTAGTAAATGTTGATCATTTGATTAATATGTGAATCTTTATATAATTATGAATTCCTACACTTGATTCACAGTTTTTATTGTGTTCCATTTTCCAGTGGATTGTTACACTATGTACCAAGAATAAAATTATATTTGTTACAATCCAAGTTCTGGTAAAATTTATAATGGTCAAATTTTAATAATAATAGTAATTAGTAGTTAATTTTAGTAAATGTTGATGGTTTGATTGATATGTGAATCTTTATATAATTATGAATTCCTACACTTGATTCACGGTTTTTATTGTGTTCCATTTTCCACCGGATTGTTACACTATGTACCGAGAATAAAATTATATTTGTTACAATCCATGTTCTCGTAAAAGATACTTTTAATATTATGGAAATTAGAAGGCTTTTAGAAAATATGGAACAACTATTCCAAGGCATAATGTTAGCCATAGGACACAAGTCTACTCTATTTTATAGCTTGTTTTATAGCTTTAAAACAAATTAGCTTGAAGCAGATTCTATACGGTAGCAGTTTCTCGACAGTGGCTCCCTTGTTAATTAGGTGAACAAAGTATCGCTATAATACAACCTCTAATAATTGTAATATGTGTCATGATACACTCAAATAAGTTAACATTATATGAAACACATTTATTAACGCAGTTACGTTAGTTAACTAATATAAGTTAAAATTTGTAAGTATTGATAAGAGTAAACCATTAATATTATTAGTCATAGTAAGAATTAATGGTAGTTATCAACATGAAAAAACTGATATAACCAAAAAAAATTATAGTGTAATTAAATTATGTTAGGAAAATTATTTTAAATTTAAATTATTAGAATATATTAAAAAATATTTCTATATAATAAATTAAATTTCTAATATAATATTACAATATACTAAAAGGAAATAAATATGTATTACAACAAATTACAATGTAGTTGAAGAAATTGAAGGTAGATGTTGAATCATATTAAATAATTTCTTAAATTCAAAAATTTTAATGTAGTGATAATTTTAATATGGTCAATAATAGAAATAATAAATTACAAATTATTGTAAAAATAATAGAATGAGTTCCATGTATTGATCCACTCTTTATTGTACAATTATAAATGAGTAGTTGTTAGTGTCCACAACTAGCAAAACCACATTATTAAATGTTGTTGATATACACAGTAAGCTACAACTTAATATATACTATATTATAAACATATAATAATACTATAAGCTCACAAAGGATTATAAAATGCAACATCTTATTCATATTATAAACCCAATGGGTTATAAAGCACAACCAAATTAATAAATATGGTTAATACACACTAGTAAGCTATACCAATCACATACATAAACATATTAGTAAATGTAGTTGAAATATCCCAATAGGCATTAACTATAAATATTTAACATCCATATTAATATTGATAATGATAGATAGATATAAATAAAAGTAATATTATAAAAATAATAATTGTATTATATTATATTATTAAAAATAATCGCTATTATTATTATTTATTTTTAAAAATAACTGTTATTATTATTATTTATTTTTTAAAACCTATCATTATTATAAATCCAAGGTACTCATATTATTAACTCTTTGTATGATGAATCCTAATGACTAATATTATAAATCCTAGGGATTTTTAAAACCAAAGGATTATAAACACTAACAATTATGTTGTTAATAAAGGGATCAACAATATAAAACAAATAGATTGATACTATAAACCCAATTGATCAATAAACCCAAAAGATGAACAATATATACCAAAAGAATTATTCATAATAATGTATTTATATATTATATATAAGTTTAATATATAAATATTATATATATAAATAAATATATTTAATCGCAACAATAATAAAATGTAAAACTAAACATAATAAACACTTATAAATATATATATTTGAAAAGAATAAAACATCATAGATTACAAATTTTGCTATCATATACTTCTAGACTGTGTTATTTATAATAAAATATTTGATGCACATTAATAGTAGCATACAAATATAACAAAGAAAAACATATGTGGAGATATATTTAAATAATAAACATTATTTCCAATAAGTCATTAAAACCAAATATTGATGTTGGTATAGACAACTATTGACTTAAATAAAACATAATAATAATTATCTAATAAATTCTAAAACCAAAACCTCTTAATAATCACTCTTGTTGGGTCTATATTCATGTTCTCTACGTATAGTTTAGTCTACTGGATGGTAGCATTATGATCTAGTTGGCTGGAACCACATGTCCTTGAATTTATGGTTTACTTTGGAAGGGGTACATTTTATTGATCCTTAGGTTGTGATGGACAATGGAGGATCTATATTGCGAGTTGGGCTGCATCGATCATTTACTGCGGGGCTGTGTCATTTGAATATAACTTGTGAGAACTGTGAGGGTGGTTGTACACCATTATTCTTGGATCAAATTCCACCAAACAAGTGGCTTTCGTAGTCTATATTTGGTTCAGTAGGAGGGAGCAAGAATATATTATTTTTGGTATCTTCACCATACATCACCATGCACCTCAATATATAATTGATAAATGCATCAGTGGGGCTAACCATGGTCCACCTAGGATTATACGATGCCCTCTTAGGGAGGCTTTAGGATACAATGCTAGGAAGTCAAAAATACACTCCTAAGAGTCCATCAAAATGAAAACATCTTCTACAATCCATTCTAGTAATATTTTAGATTGATCAACTCGTGCTAACATAGTGGGAGTAGGTATAAGGTTAGTAAGTCCAATAAATTATAGTTCCTATTTTGTCATGACATTTATTGTGAAACTTGGGTCAAGAAATGGGTTTGGAATAATCATTTTTCCCAATATAAATGGTTATTATTATACTACCAAGGTCATCACACTTATTAGGTGGGGTTTTTCCTATCATTAGTTATGATAGCATCCCTACACCATAAACAATGGGAGGATTCCTAGTTTTCCAACTAATACTTTTTACGCATATCCCCCTTACATTTTTAACACAAATTGGGATGTCCTTTATCATTCTAAGCAATGGAATACTAAAACAAATATTTTTCAATTATTTCATAAATTCAAACTTAGTGTTCAAAATGTAGCAATAAAAGTCTCTATTTGAATTTTTTCCTTAATTAAAATTGAGAAAATTAGAAATTTCAATTTCAGCAGAATACTTGGAGGTAGTTAACTGAGGTAGTTAGGGTTTTTTAGGGTTTAAGGTTTATGGTTTTTTAAGGTTTATGGTTTTTTATGGTTTATGCCTTTTTTAGGTTTTTAGGGTTTAGGGTTTGGGGTTTAAGGTTAAGGGTTTAGGGATTAGGGGTTTAGGCTTTATAACAATTTAGTAAATAGTTTTAGTAAACACTTAAATAAAAGTTACAAAACACTTTTTAAAATGATATAAAATCCTTAGGCTTTAGGGTTTGGGGTTTAGGGCTTAGGGTTTAGGGTTTAGGTTTTGGAGTTTATGGTTTAGATTTTATAAGGCCTTAGTAAATGCTTTCAAACTTTAGGCTTTAGGATTTAGGGTTTATAAGACCTTACTAAATGATTTTATGATTTATCCTTTAGGCTTTAAGCATTAGGATATAGGGTTTGGGGTTTGGGGTTTAGGGTTTAGTTTTTATAAAAATTTAGTAAATTCTTTTAATAAACACTTAAGTAAAAGTTACATAACGCTTTCGAAAATGTTATAAAAGTCTTAGTGTTTAGGGTTAGCCATTTGTGGTTTATAGTTTGGGATTTAGGCTTTCAGGTTTAGGGTTTAGGTTTTAAGGTTTACGGTTTAGGGTTTATGGTTTAGGATTTATAACATTAAGGTTACAAAATTCTTTTTAAAATATTAAAAATAAATTAGCCTTTAAGGTTTGGTGTCTAGGGTCTAGGGTTTAGGGTTTAGGGTTTTGGATTTATAACACTTTAGTAAATTCTTTTAAGAAACACTTAAATAAAAGTTTAAAATGTTTTTTAAAATGTTATAAAATAATTAGAGTTTAGGTTTTAGGGTTTGGTGGTTTAGGGTTTAGGTTTCGAATTTATGGTTTAAGGTTTATAACACTTTAGTAAATGATTTTGATAAACACTTAAATAAAATTTACAAAACACTTTCTAAAATGTTTTAAAATGCTTACAATTTAGGTTTTTTGGTCTATAACACTTTAGTAAATTCTTTTAATAAACACTAAATAAAATTTATAAAACACTTTTTAAAATGTTATAAAATATGTAGGGTTTAGGTTTTAGGGTTTCAACTCTAGTGTTTGGGGCTTACCATTTAGGTTTTATAGCACTTTAGTAAATTATTTTAACAAACACTTAAATAAAAGCTACAAAACGATTTTTAAAATGTTATAAAATGATTAAGGTTTAGGGTATAAGGTTTAGGGTTTGGGGTTTACACTTTAAGGCTTAGGTTTTAGGGTTTATAAGAATTTAGTATATTAATGTAATAAAAAGTTGAATAAATGTTACAAAACGCTTTTCAAAATGTTATAAAATACTTATGGTTTTGGGTTTATGTTTTAGGGTTTATAACACTTTATAAAATGCTTTTAATAAACACTTAAATGAAAGTTACAAAACACTTTTTAAAATGTTATAAAATGATCAGTATTTAGGGTTTGGGGTTTGGGTTTGGGGTTTAGGGTTTAGGGTTCATGTTTTAGGATTTATGGTTTATAAGGATTTAGTAAATTCTTTTAATAAACACTTAAATATAAGTTAATTTTTTTTTTTAATGTTATAAAATGCTTAGGGTTTAGGGTTTGAGGTTTAGGGTTTAAGGTTTGCAGTTTATGAGGGTTTCGTAAATGATTTTAATAAACACTTAAATAAAAGTTACAAAACACTTTCTAAAATGTTATAAAATGCTTAGAGTTTAGGATTTAATGTTTAGGGTTTAGGGTTTGAGGATTGGGGTTTAGAGTTTAGGGTTTAGTGTTTCGGGTTTATAATGTTTTAGTAAATTATTTTAATAAACACTATAGTAAAGGCTACAAAATGATTTTTAAAATGTTATAAAATCATTAGTCTTTAGGGTTTAGCCTTTTGGGTTTGGGGTTTAGGGTTTAGGGTGGTTTATCATAGGGTTTATACTTTATCAAAAGGCTTAAATAAAAGTTACAAAATTATTTTTTAAATGGTATAACATGCTTAGGGTTTAGTGTTTACGATTTGGCCTTTTGGATTGGGGGTTTAGGGTTTATAAGACCTTAGTAAATTCTTTTAATGAAGACTTAAATAAATGTTCCAAAACGCCTTTTATACTGTTATAAAATGCTTAGGGTTTAGGTTTTTGGGTTTTGATTTTGCGTTTTATTTTTAGGCTTTAGGGTTTATAACACTTTAGTAAATTCTTTCAATAAAAACTTGAATAAATGTTACAAAACATTTTTTAAAATGTTATAAAATGCTCAAAATTTAGGGTTTAGGCTTCAAGTTTTAGCGTTTTTGGCTTCAGGTTTAGAGCTTAGGGTTGATAACACTTTAGTAATTTCTTTTAGTAAATACTTAAATGAATGTTACGGAGCACATCTTAAAATGTTATAAAATTCTTACTGTTTATGGTTTAGAGTTAAGGGTTAGAGGTTTATTATTTGGGGTTTAGGGTTCAGGGTTTTGAATTTAGGGTTTATAACACTTTCATAAAATCTTTTAATAAAAACTTAAATAAAATTTAAAAAATACTTTTTGAAATGTTATGAAATGTGTTTCATTTATGATTTAGGGTTTAGGGTTTGGGTCTTAGGGTTTAGGGTTTGGGGCTTAGGGTTTAGGTTAGAGTGTTTAAGGTTTAGGGTTTAGGGTTTAGGGTTTATGGTTTAGGTTTTAAGGTTTATAACTCTTTAGTAAATGCTTTTTATAAACACTTAAATAAAAGTTACAAAACACTTTTTAATACGTTATGAAACCATTAGGGTATAGGGTTTAGGGTTTAGTTTTTAGGGTTTAGGGTTTATGGTTTATAACACTTTATTAAATTCTTTTAATAAACATTTAAATAAACACTTTTTAAAATGTTCTAAAATTCATAGGGTTTAGTGTTTAGGATTTAGGGATTAGGATTTATGATTTAGGTTTTTGGGTTTAGGGTTAAGGGTTTAGGGTTTAAGGATTACGATGTAGGTATGAAGCACCCCACATTAAGTGGGTTTCCTCTGCTACATCTTACATGTAATGCATTCATCGTGTTGAGCCTCGAGGAGTTATGAATAAAAACAAAGGAAAGAAAATAGGTTTATGGAGAAGGGTGGAAAAACAAAGGTTGGGGTATCTGTGTACCACAATTTTATCCCTCCTACACTCACATACCCAAGTTTGGTCTTCCCTAATTATAGATACTCATAAAATTCTTAGGGTTTATGGCTTAGGGTATAGGATTTGGGGTTTAAGGCTTAGGGTTTAGGGTTTATAACATTTTACTAAATTCTTTTAATAAGCACTTAATAAAATTTACAAAATGTTTTTAAAATGTTATAAAATTCTTAGGCTTTAGCATTTAGGGTTTAGGGTTTATAACACTTTATTAAATTTTTTTAATATATACTTAAATAAAAGTTACAAAACACTCTTTAAAATGTTATAAATTAATTAGGGTTTACGATTTAGCGTTTAGGTTTAAGGGATTAGGGTTTCAGGTTTAGTGTTTAGGGTTTAGGGTTTAGGGTTTGTGGTTTACAGTTTAGGGTTAAGGGTTTATAACGCTTTAGTAAATTCTTTTAATAACCACTTAAATAAAAATTACAAAACACTTTTTAAAATGTTATAAAATGCTTAGGGTTTAGGGTTTCATGTCTACAGTTTGAGGTTTAGGGTTTAATGCTTAGGGTTTAGGCTTTATTATTTAGGGTTTAGGGTTTACAAGACTATAGTAAATGCTTTTAATAAACACTCAAATAAAAGTTTCAAACTACTTTTTAAAATGTTATAAAAATATTAGGGTTTAGGGTTTGTGATTTAAGGTTTAGGGTTTAGGTTTTATGGTTTAAGTTTTGGAGTTTTGGGTTTAGGTTTAGGGTTTAGTGTTTAGGGTCTACAACATGTTGGTAAATTCTTTTAATAAACACTTAAATAAAAGTTACAAAATAATTTTTGAAATTTTATAAAGTGGTTAGGGTCTATGGTATACGGTTTAAGGTTTAGGATTTGGGCTTTGGGGTTTAGGGTTTAGGGTTTAGGTTTTGGGGTTTAGGGTTTATGTTTTTGTGTTTAGGGTTTAGGGTTTTGAATTTATGGTTTAGGGTTTGTAACACTTTAGTAAATTATTTTAGTAAACACTTAAATAAAAGTTACAAAATTATTCTTAAACTATTATAAAATTCTTAGGGTTTATGGTTTACGGTTTAGGGCTTGGGGTTTACAGTTCAGGGTTTAGGTTTTTGGGTTTTCGTTTTAGGGTATATGGTTTAAGGTTTATAAAAATTTATTAAATTATTTTAACAAAAACATAAATAGAAGTTACAAAATGCTTTTAAAAATGTTCTAAAATTCCTACGGTTTAGGGTTTATGGTTTATTTTTTAGGGTTTAGTGTTTAGGGTATAGGGTTAGGGGTTTATGGTTTAGCCTCTCCCTCCCCCACTCTCTTCCCTTCCCCCTACCCCTCTTCTTCTCTCTCTCTCCCTTTCCCCATCCCAGTCTCTCTCCCTCTCCCCCTCCCACTCTCTGTTCCCATCCCTGTATCTCCCCCGACCTATCTTTACCTCCCCCTCTCCCTCACCCTATCCTCCTCTCTCCGACATCTCCCACCCCTTCTCTCCCCCTCCCATCACTCCCCCTACCAACCCTTCTCTCTTCGC
>Ga0213495_10000046_pt1 | contig 13641 bp, 4 predicted proteins | sample Lodgepole_Yose_1_FD_150982 | JGI IMG/M metagenome (GOLD analysis project Ga0213495, IMG submission 150982) | Leaf-associated microbial communities from Pinus contorta in Yosemite National Park, California, United States - Lodgepole_Yose_1 | ecosystem: Host-associated > Plants > Phyllosphere >... | reverse complement strand
TAAAACATAAAACAAACAAACAATACAGTAGTAATATGAAATAAAATTATTAATATAGTAATAAGATGAATTAAATAATTATAATAATTAGTATAATAGTCTTACAAAATAGTAAAAATCAAAACATAAATAGCGTCACAAAATAGCGCTACAATATAGTAAAACATAAAACATAAAACAAACAAACAATATAGTAATAACATGAATTGAAATTATTAATATACCAATAACATGAATTAAATAATGATACTGATTAGTATAATAGTGTTACTAATCAAGATAGTACATACCTCAAGATCAACCCTAGACTCAGTACATACCTCAATGTCAACCCCAGTATCAATATATACCTCAAGGTCAACCCCAGATTCAGTACGTGCCTCAAGGTTATCAACTTCAAAGTCAGTACCCAACTCAAGGTTTCCAACCGCCTTCTGGTCAACCATTTGTACAAGGAACTAGAAATGTACCTCTCAATTATCAACCCTACGCTCAACCCGGCTATGGTCCTCAATATGCTCAACCTTTTATGGGTACATACCCCAGAATGAACATGGTATGGGATCCATCTCAACGGACTTGGCAGTCGAATGTGTAGTTATCAAGTAAACCTGGACAACCTTTGGTTTCTGGTCCAACCCAACAACCTGTCCATCCTACTGTTCAAACTTCTGCGCCTAGTGTAGTTCATCAGCCTGGGCCTAGTTCACCTCGAACTCCGCCTCAAACTACTGCTGCAACTACTGCAGCTTCTGTTCAATCTACCCCACCTACTTCTGGAGTATTGATAGCTCCGGTTTCTACTGTTGCTACATCAGTGCAAACTCCTCAAGCCTCTTTACCACAGTCAGGAACTACAGTTCAGACTTTGGTTGAGATGCCTGTAGGACAAGTCAACCACAATTCACTTATCAACCATACTAGGGACGGTATCAATTTGGTCCTACTTTGCAAAACCCAGTTTATCAGTATCAGTCGTACCATGGCTATACTTATTAGCAACCTCAACAAACCCAGTTCGGTCCGGTTAATCTTAGTTTTCTTGGAGGATATAATATTCCCAATGCAAATCCAATTCTAGGTTATCCTGAATATCCTCCTCCTGGGGCTGGTCTTGTTACCCAAGGTTTTCGAGACCTTAACTGTAGTTATCTTTTATTTCAACTTTGGATTTACCTGATTTGTCACGCCTTACGAATGATCCAATTAACTATCTTCCGTATTGGCCGCCAGTGCCTAATAAGTTGCCGAGTGATATCCCGAAGTTTGAGGGTAAGTCAGGAGAAGATCCGTCAAATCATGTGATGACTTATCACCTCTGGTGTGCATCTAATTCCATTATCGATGATTGAATTCATTTACGTCTTTTTCAATGCACTCTGATTGGTCTTGCTGCCAAATGGTACATTGAGTTACCATGAGGCTCTTTTTATAATTTTAGTTAGTTAGCCACTTCTTTCTTAACTCATTTTCAGTTGCCTGTCAGATACGACAATGGCACGTAATTATTAACTTCATTGAAACAGTCAACGTCGACATATATTTTAGATCATATTCATGAATGGCGATGTATACGGCGTTTAGTGAAAGTTTTTATTCCAGATCAAATTTTAGCAGGATGGTTCGTTAAATCATTATTACCTAAAATCACTGAAGAGCAAGTAATTGCTTAGGCTCAATACCTTGACCTTGTCTATACGCAGTCAGGTACCTAACATGAAAAAATCCTTGACCTTCTGAAACACAATCAAATAACTGCAACTCCTTCAGGGTCTCATGCCGTTGATGGTATTATTGGTTCAATTAGTACCAAAACTAAGAAGAAATCTTGAAAGAGTTCTTCTCCTATTATCTTTACCAGATTCCCCGACAGGAGAATCTTCCGTTAAAACAAACAAACAAACAATACAGTAATAATGTGAATTAAATTATTAATATAGTAACAACATGAAATAAAATTATTAATATAGTAATAACACGACTTAAAGAATGATAATGATTAGTATAATTGTGTTACAAAATATGTTACAAAATAGTAAAACATAAAACATAAAACAAACAAACAATATAGTAATAACATGAATTAAAATTATTAATATAGTAATAACAAGAATTAAATAATGATAATGATTAGTGTAATAGTGTCAGAAAATAGTGTTACAAAATAGTAAAACATAAAACATAAAACTTAAAACAAACAAACAATATCGTAACAACATGAATCTGAATTATTAATATAGTAATAACATAAATTAAATAATGATAATGATTAGTATAATAGTGTTACAATGTAGTAAAACATAAAACATAGAACAAACAAACAATATAGTAATAACATGAATTGAAACTATTAATATAGTAATAACATGAGTAAAATAATTATAATCATTAGAATAATAGTGTTACAATATAGTAAAACATAAAACAAGTGAACAATATAGCAATAACATGAATTAAATAATGATAGTGATTAGTATAATAGTCTTACAAAATAGTATTACAATATAGTAAAACATAAAACATAAAACATAAAACAAACATGCAATATAGCAGTAACATGAATTAAAATTATTAATATAGTAATAACATGAATTAAATAATGAGATTCATTAGTATAATAGTGTTATAGAATAATGTTACAAAATAGTAAAACATAAAACATAAAACAACCAAACAATATAGTAATAACATGAATAAAATAATTATAGTCATTAGTATAATAGTGTCACAAAATAATAAAACATAAAACAAACAAACAATATAGTAATAACATGAATTAGATAACGATGGTGATTAATATAACAGTGTTACAAAATAGTAAAACATAAAACATAAAACAAACAAACAATATATTAATAACATGAATTAAAATTATTAATATAGTAAACACATGAATTGAAATTATTAATATAGTAATAACATGAATTAAATAATGATAATGATTAGTATAATAGTGTTACAAAATAGTGTTAGAAAATAGTAAAACATAAAACATAAAACAAACAAACAATATTGTAATAACATTAATGAAATAATGATAATGATTACTGTAATAGTGTTACAAAATAGTAAAACCTAAAACAAACAAACAATATAGTAATAATGTGAATCAAAATTATTAATATAGTAATAATATGAATTAAAATTATTAATATTGTAATAACATGAATTAAAATTACTAATATAATAATAACATGAATTAAATAATGATAATGATTAGTCTAATAGAGTTACAAAATAGTGTTACAATATGGTAAAACATAAAACAAACAAACAAAATAGTAATAACATGAATTAAATAATGATAATGCTTAGTATAATAGTGTTACAAAATAGTAAAATATAAAACATAAAACAAAAAAAACAATATAGTAATAACATGAATTAAATAATTATAATCATTAGTATAATAGCTTTACAGAATAGTCTTGCAAAATAGTAAAACATAAAACATAAAACAAACAAACAATATAGTAATAACATGAAGTAAATAATGATAAATATTAGTATAATATTGTTACAAAATAGTGTAATATAACAGTAAAACATAAAACATAAAACAAACAAACAATATATTAATAACATGAATTAAAATTATTAATATAGTAATAACATGAATTAAATAATTAACATGATGAGTATAATAATCTTACAAAATAGTGTTAAAACCACATAAAACACAAATAGCATTACAAAATTGTGTTACAATATAGTAAAACATAAAACATAAATAGTGTTACAAAATGGTGTTACAATCTAGAAAAACATAAAACATCAAACAAACAAACAATATAGTAATAACATTAATTACATAATGATAATGATTAGTATAATAGTGTTAAAAAATAGTAAAACATAAAACAATCCAATAAACAAACAATATAGTAATAACATGAATTAAAATTATTAAGATGGTAATAACATGAATTAGATAATGATGATGATTAGTATAATCGAGTTATAATATAGTAAAACATAAAACTTAAAACAAGAAAACAAAATAGTAATTAAGGGAATTCAAATTATTAATATAGTAATAACATGAATTAAATAATGATAATTATTATTATAATAGTGTTACAAAATAGTGTAGCATAATAGTAAAAAATAAAACATAAAACAAACAAACAATATAGTAGTAACCTGAATTAAATAATTGTAATTATTAGTATAATAATCTTACAAAATAGTGTTAAAAAATAGTAAAACATGAAACACAAATAGCTTTACAAAATAGTGTTACAAAATAGTAAAACATAAAACATAAAACAAACAAACAATATAGTAATAACATGAATTAAATAATGATAATGATTAGTATAATAGTGTTACATAATACTAAAACATAAAACAAACAAACAAAATAGTAATAAGATGAATTAAAATTATTAATATAGTAATAACATGAATTAAATAATGATAATGATTTGTATAATAGTGTTACAAAATAGTAAAACATAAAACAAACAAGCAATATAGTAATAACATGAATTAAATAATGATAATGGTTAGTAAAGTAGTTTTATGAAATGGTGTTACAAGATAGTAAATAACATAGTGCTATAAGATAGTTTTATGAAATAGTGTTATAAGATAGTACTAACATGAATTAAAATTATTAATATAATAATAACATGAATTAAATAATGATAATGATTAGTGTAATAGTGTTACAAAATAGTAAAACATAAAACAAACAAACAATATAGTAATAACATGAATTAAAATTATTGATATAGTTATAACATGAGTTAAATAATGATAATGATTAGTATAATAGTGTTACAAAATAGTAAAACTTAAAACATAAAACTAACAAACAATATAGTAATAAAATGTATTAAGATTACTAATATAGTAATAACATGAATTAAAATTATTAATATAGTAATAACAGGCATTAAAGAATTATAATGATTAGTATAATGGTGTTACAAAATAGTGTTACAATATAGTAAAACATAAAACATAAAACAAACAAAAAATATAGTAATAACATGAATTAAAATTATTAATATAGTAATAACAAGAATTAAATAATGATAATGATTAGTGTAATAGTGTAAGAAAATAGTGTTACGAAATAGTATAACATAAAACATAAAACAAACAAACAATATAGTAACAACATGAATCTAAATTATTAATATAGTAATAACATAAATTAAATAATGATAATGATTAGTATAATAGTATTACAAAATAGTAAAACATAAAACATAAAACAAACAAACAATATAGTAATAAAATGAATTAAAATGATTAATATAATGTTAACATGAATTAAAATTAAATTCATGTTAACATTAATTTAACATGAATTAAATAATGATAATGATTAGTATAATAGTGCTAAAAATAGTGTTACAATATAGGAAAACATAAAACATAAAACAAACAAACAACATAGTAGGTAACATGAATTAAAATTATTAATATAGTAATAACATCAATTAAATAATTATAATGATTACTATAATAGTCTTACAAAAGAGTCTTAGAAAATGGTAAAACATAAAACATAAAACAAATAAATAATATAGTAAGTACATGAATTAAGATTATTAATATAGTAATCAGTATAATAGTCTTACAAAATAGTGTTAGGCAATAGTACAACATAAAACATAAAACAAACGAACAATATACTAGTAACATGAATTAAAATTATTAACATAGTAGTAACATGAATTAAATAATTTTAATGATTACTATACTAATCTTACAAAATAGTCTTACAATATAGTAGAACATTAAACATAAATAGTTTTACAAAATAGTGTTACAATATAGTAAAACATAAAACATAAAACAAACAAACAATATAGTAATAACATGAATTAAAATTATTAATATAATAATAACATGAATTAAATAATGATAATGATTAGTATAACAGTCTTACAAAATAGTAAAACAAAAAACATAAAACAAAAAAACAATATAGTAAGAAAATAAATTAAAATTATTAATATAGTAATAACATGAATTAAGTAATTATAATGATTAGTATAATAGTCTTACAAAATAATGTTACAATATAGTAAAACATAAAACAGACAAACAATACAATAATAACATGAATTAAATAATAATAATGATTAGTGTAATAGTGTTACAAAATAGTAAAACATAAAACCAATAAACAATATAGTAATAAAATAATTAATATAACAATAATATGAACTAAAATTAATAACATAGTAATAACATAAATTAAAATTATTAATATAGTAATAACATGAGTTAAGTAATGATAATGATTAGTATAATAGTGTTACAAAATAATAAAACATAAAACAAACAAACAATATGGTAATAACATGAATTAAATAATAATAATGATTAGTATAATAGTGTTACAAAATAGCGTTACAAAATAGTAAAAAGTAAAAGATAACACAAACAAATAATATAGTAATAACATAAATTAAATAATGATAATGATTAGCATAATAGTGTTACAAATTAGTAGAACATAAAACACAAAACAAACAAACATTATAGTAACAAAATGAGTTAAAATTATTAATATAGTAATAACATGAATTAAAATTATTAATATAGTAATAACATGAATTAAATAATGACACTGATTAGTATAATAGTGTTAGAAAATAGTAAAACATAAAACATAAAAAGAAACAAACAATATAGTAATAACAATTATTAAATAATAATAATGATTAGTGTAATAGTGTTACAAAATAGTAAAACATAAAACAAACAAACAATATAGTAATAACATGAATTAGAATTATTAATATAGTAATAACATGAATTAAGTGATGATAATGATTAGTATAATAGTGATACAAAATAGTAAAAATAAAACATAAAACAAACAAACAATATAGTAATAACATGAATAAAATAATTATAATTATTAGTATAATAATCTTACAAAATATTGTTAAAAATAGTAAAACATAAAACATAAAACAATCAAACAATATAGTAATAACAAGAATTAAAATTATTAATATAATAATAACATGAATTAAATAATGATAATCATTAGTATAACAGTGTTACAAAATAGTGAAACATAAAACAAAAAGACAATAAAGTAAGAACATGATTTAAAATTATTAATATATTAAGAACATGAATTAAATAATTATAATGATTAGTATAATAGTGTTAGAAAATAGTGTTACAATATAGTAAAACATAAAAAATAAAACAGACAAACAATATAGTAATAACATGAATTAAATAAAGATAATGATTGGTATAGTAGTGTTACAAAAAAGTAAAACATAAAACACAAAACAAACAAACAATATAGTAATAACATGAATTAAATAATGATAATGTTTAGTGTAATAGAGTTACAAAATATAAAAACATAAAACCTAAAACAACAAACAATATAGTAATAACATGAATTAAATAATGATAATGATTAGTATAATAGTGTTACAAAATATTGTTACAAATAGTAAAACATAAAACATAAAACAAACAAACAATATAGTAATAACATGAATTAACTAATGATAATGATTAGTATAATAGTGTTACAAATTCGTAGAACATAAAACATAAAAAAGACAAACATTATAGTAACAACATGAGTTAAAATTATTAATATAGTAATAACATGAATTAAATAATGATAATGATTAATATAATAGTGTTAGAATATAGTAAAACATAAAACATAAAAGAAAAAAACAATATAGTAATAACATGAATTAAAATTATTAATACAGTAATAACATGAATTAAATAATGATAATGATTTGTATAATAGTGTTACAAAATAGTGCTACAAAATACTAAATCATAAAACATAAAACAAACAAACAATATAATAGTAACATGAATTAAAATTATTAATATAGTAATAAGATGAATTAAATAATGATAATGATTAGTATAATAGTGTTACAAAATAGTGTTAAAAAATACTAAAACATAAAACATAAAACAAACAAACAATATAGTAATAAGATGAATTAAATAATGATAGTGATTAGTATAATAGTGTTACAATATAGTAAAACATAAAACAAACAAACAATATAGTAATAACATGAACTAAAATTATTAATAAGGCAATAACATGAATTAAATAATGATAATGATTAGTATAATAGTGTTACAAAATAGTAAATAAAACATAAAAAGAAACAAACAATATAGTAACAACAATTATTAAATATTAATAATGGTTAGTGTAATGGTGTTACAAAATAGTAAAACATAAAACATAAAACAAACAAACGATATAGTAATAACATGAATTAAAATTATTAATATAGTAATAATATGAATTAGAATTATTAATATAGTAGTAACACGAAGTAAATAATGATAAATATTAGTATAATAGTGTTACAGAATAGTAAAACATAAAACATAAAACAAACAAACTATATAGTAATAACATCAATTAAAATTATTATTATATTAATAACATGAGTTAAATAATGATAATGATTAGTATAATAGTGTTACAAAATAGTAAAACATAAAACAAACAAACAAACAAACAATATAGTAATAACATTAACTAAATAATTATAATGATTAGTATAATAGCGTTACACAATAGTGTTACAATATAGTAAAACATCAAACATAAAACAAACAAACAATCAAACAATATAGTAATAACATGAATTAAATAATTATAATGATAGGTATAATAGTGTTACACAATAGTGTTACAATATAGTAAGACATAAAACATAAAACAAACAAACAGTATAGTAATAAGATGAATTAAAATTATTAATATAGTAATAACATGAATTAAGTAATGATAATGATTAGTATAATAATGATACAAAATAGTAAAACACAAAACATAAAACAAACGAACAATATAGTAATAACATGAATTAATAATTATAATGATTAGTATGATAGTGTTACAATATAGTAAAATATAAAACATAAAACAAACGGACAATATAGTAATAACATGAATTAAAATGACTAATATTGTAATAACATGAATTAAATAATGATCATGATTAGTATAATATTGTTACAAAATAGTAAAACATAAAACATAAAAGAAACAAACAATATAGTAACAACATGAATCTAAATTATTAATATAGTAATAACATAAATTAAATAATGATAATGATTAGTATAATAGTGTTACAAGATAGTAAAACATAAAACATAAAACAAACAAACAATATAGTAATAACATGAATTAAAATTATTAATATAGTATTAACATGAATTAAAATTATTAATATAGAAATAACGTGAATTAAATAATTATAATGATTAGTATAGTAATGTTACAAAATAATGTTACAGTATAGTAAAACATAAAACATAAAACAAACAAACAATATAGTGATAACATATATTAAAATTATTAATATAGTAATAACATGAATTAAATAATGATAATGATTAGTATGATAGTGTTACAAAATAGTGTTACAATATAGTAAACATAGGACAAACAAACAATATAACCATAACTTGAATTAAAATTATAAATATAATAATAACATGAATTAGATAATGATAATGATTAGTATAATAGTGCTACAAAATAGTGTTACAATATAGCAAAACATAAAACATAAAAGAAACAAACAATATAGTAGTAAGATGAATTAAAATTATTAATATAGTAATAACATCAATTAAATAATTATAATGATTAGTATAATAGTCTTACAAAATAGTCTTAGAATAAGTAAAACATAAAACAAAAAACAAACCAACAATATAGAAATAACATGATTTACAATTATTAATATAATAATAACATGAATTAAATAACGATAATGATTAGTATAACAGTCTTACAAAATAGTAAAACAGAAAACATAAAAGAAAAAAACAATATAGTAAGAAAATAAATTAAAATTATTAACATAGTAATAACATGAATTAAGTAATTATAATGATTAGTATAATAGTCTTACAAAATAGTGTTACAATATAGTAAAACACAAAACATAAAACATAAAATGGACAAACAATATAGTAATAACATGAATTAAATAATGACAATGATTAGAGTAATAGTGTTACAAAATAGTAAAACATAAAACAAATAAATAATATAGTAATAAAATAATTAATATAACAATAAGATGAATTAAAATTAATAACATAGTAATAACATAAATTAAAATTATTAATATAGTAATAACATGAGTTAAATAATGATAATGATTAGTATAATAGTGTTACAAAATAGTAAAACATAAAACAAACAAACAATATGGTAATAACATGAATTAAATAATAATAATGATTAGTATAGTAGTGTTACAAAATAGCATTAGAAAATAGTAAAAAGTAAAAGATAACACAAACAAACATTATAGTAACAAAATGAGTTAAAATTATTAATATAGTAATAACATGAATTAAAATTATTAATATAGTAATAACATAATTTTAATAATGATAATGATTTCAATAATAGTGTTACAAAATAGTGTAACATAATAGTAACACATAAAACATAAAACAAACAAACAATATAGCATTAACATGAAATAAAATTATTAATATAGTAATAAGATGAATTAAATAATTATAATAATTAGTATAATAGTCTTACAAAATAGTAAAAAATAAAACATAAATAGCGTGACAAAATAGTGTTACAATATAGTAAGACATAAAACATAAATAGTGTTACAAAATAGTAAAACATAAAACGTAAAACAAACAAACAATATAGTAATAACATGAATTGAAATTATTAATATACCAATAACATGAACTAAATAATGATACTAATTAGTATAATAGTGTTACAAAATAGTAAAACATAAAACGTAAAAAGAAACAAACAATATAGTAATAACAATTATTAAATAATAATAATGATTAGTGTAATAGTGTTACAAAATAGTAAAACATAAAACATAAAACAAACTAGTGATATAGTAATAACATGACTTAAAATTATTAATATAGTAATAACAATTATTAAATAATGATGATGATTAGTATAATAGTGTTACAAAATAGTAAAACATAATAGTACAACATAAAAAAAAACAAACAATACAGTAATAAAATTATTAATATAGTAATAAGATGAATTAAAATTATTAATATAGTAGTAACATGAATTAAATAATGATAAAAATTAGTATAATAGTGTTACAAAATAGTAAAACATAAAGCATAAAACAAACAAACAATATAGTAATAACATGAATTAGAATTATTAATATAGTAATAACATGAATTAAGAAATGATAATGATTAGTATAATAGTGATACAATATAGTAAAAATAAAACATAAAACAAACAAACAATATAGTAATAACATGAATTAAATAATTATAATGAATAGTATAATAGTGTTACACAATAGTGTTACAATATAGTAAGACATAAAACATAAAACAAACAAACAAACAATATAGTATTAAGGTGAATTAAAATTATTAATATAGTAATAACATGAATTAAGTAATGATAATGATTAGTATAATAGTGATACAAAATAGTAAAACACAAAACATAAAACAAATGAACAATATAGTAATAAGATGAATTAATAATTATAATGATTAGTATGATAGTGTTATAATATAGTAAAATATAAAACATAAATATTGTTACAAAATAGTGTTACAATATAGTAAAACATTAGACATAAATAGTGTTACAAAATAGTGTTACCATATAGTAAAACATAAAACATAAAACAATCAAACATTATGGTAATAACATGAATTAAAATTATTGATATAATAATAACATGAATTAAATAATGATAATGATTAGTATAGCAGTCTTTCAAATATAGTAAAACAAAAAACATGAAACAAAAAAACAATATAGTAAGAAAATTAATTAAAATTATTAATATAGTAATAACATGAATTAAGTAATTATAATGATTAGTATAATAGTCTTACAAAATAGTGTTACAATATAGTAAAACATAAAACATAAAACATAAAACAGACAAACAATATAGTAATAACATGAATTAAACCCAGATGCGGGTGCCAACTTGACAGATGGAGGCCATGTGCCTGCCACGAGGAGAGCTCTGTGAGCCGGCGCCTTGGAGCTGTGAAATGAAGCTCATTAAGGCAGCATTGAATGGCATTCAATGCCATTTACGCCGATCGCTGTCCCAAGGAATTAACACAGGGTCCAGCAGTATGAACACCAGAATGTTCGCGGAGGATTGCCTGTCTGTTCAGGAGCGGAATTGTAACACAATTGAACAAGAAAATGTTGGTCTGGTGAGGAAGGAGGAGGGTGCTGGAGCGGGTAGGCCTCTGCGCAAACCCAGGCTCTGTGCAGGAACGAAGAACTATTCTAGGCATCGAGGGCAGATTGTAGTCGGGGTTTACCAGTTGGACCGCTCCTTCCAGACTTGCCATCTCTCGGCAGCAAGGAAATTCAAATTCCCCAAGTCTGAGGTGAATAAGGAAGAGCCAGAGGCTAAGGGTCAGCAGTTGGAGGCTACGAAGCATCATAAGCTTAAGATGGCTCCTCGGCAACGCGCCACGCCCCGCCGTGGGCGGAATTCTGGACAGAGGGGGCAATCTGGAGGCAGGGGAGTTCAAAGCCCGCGGCGTGTCTCCCCGCTTGCTTGCGCCTCGCCAAGCTCAATTGGGTCTGAGGATTCTGGGAATGACATTAGCAACACTGTGCAAACGGTTAAGTTCAAATACAAACGCCGAACCAACAAGCCAGTTGTCTCAGCGCTGATTACAGTTGTCTTCACTGAAGAAGACGAAGAGGAAGATAGCGGGAAGGAGGTATCAGAGGAAAAGGAGCTAAGCTCGAATACCTCCTCTCAGAGCAGGGGCAAGGAAGACAGCTCATACCTCCCCTCCTCTGAGAGCAGGCTTGAAGAGGATAGTACTGGTGTTCACTCGGAAGAGCAGAACGAGGTTCTCAAAGAAATTGGCAGCATAATGGATAAGGATGCTACCAACATGGCTCAGCAACCGTTAGAGGAGGCCCAGGCAATGGAAGTTTCAAGGAAGGGCAAGGAACCGGACCGTGTCTTTGGCAATATCCTGTACCTAAAGCTCCCGCCAGGAATTCATCGACTTGAGGACATCCCGGATGGCATGGAGGTGACTTGGGAGCCAGATCCGGAACGAGAAGCAGCAGAATGGGAGGCTGAGCATCGGGAAGCAGCGGACCAGGCGGAAGGCTCCAAAAACTCAACTGACATTCACGGCAAGGCGGGTAAGGTCTGAGACTCCGGGTCTGGGGATTATGCCTATATTTTTTTGCTATGTTTTTGCTACAAATGCTCTGTTCGGAAGCGGCTCCCTGTGTTCAGCAACCATGGCGACGTGGCCTCAGGCTAGCGACCTTTCTAGACATGCAGGCACCTGTGCTCTGCTCTTTTTGTAATTGCTCTTGTTTCTTGGCAAAATTCCAAGCCTGTAATGTATAAATCTCTAGCTTGGACTTGTTCTTTTGAGGATAGCCTTCATGTAATAGTCTATTACTATCTTGAACAGCTTAAGTGTTGCTATCAGGTCCTTCCTTCTCAGCAGGACAGATTTTGTGTTGAAAAACTTGACAGAGAGTTGTTTAATCATTCTCAGAGGCTAAGTCCTCTTGTACATATTTTTTCAATTTTCTTAATATAATTAGTTTAGCATTTGCCCAGAAAAAAAATAAAATAAAAAAAATAAAAAAAATAA
>Ga0213495_10000045_pt1 | contig 13674 bp, 5 predicted proteins | sample Lodgepole_Yose_1_FD_150982 | JGI IMG/M metagenome (GOLD analysis project Ga0213495, IMG submission 150982) | Leaf-associated microbial communities from Pinus contorta in Yosemite National Park, California, United States - Lodgepole_Yose_1 | ecosystem: Host-associated > Plants > Phyllosphere >... | reverse complement strand
TTCTTTTTCTTTTTCTTTTTCTTTTAAATATATCATCTATCTCATTTTATTTTTTATTTTCATAAATATATCATCCATTTCATATTTTTTATCTTTATCTTTCATAATATATATATATATATATATATCTCATCAGTGCCCGCGCTTTTTTCTAAAATAATTTTAAATATATCGTCCTGTAATTTTATTTTTTTAAATGTATCATCCGTGCCCGCACTCTTTTCTAAAATATATCAGCCAGATTTCTTTTAATATCTTAAGATGCCGGCTTGCCTTTCTTTTTTTTCCCTTTTTCTTTCCTTTTTTAGATATATCATCCAGATATTTGATAATGTCTTTCGGATTATCAAAATTAGTATTCTTTTAATATCTTAAGATGTCGGCTTGCCTTTCTTCTTTTCCCTTTTTCTTTTCTTTTTTAGATATATCATCCAGATATTTGATAATGTCTTTCGGATTATCAAAATTAGTATGGACCACTAAAGTCTAAAATCAATCATCCACATATTTTAATTTAAAAAATGAGGTCATAGTCCCTTTGCCCGTCATAAACTCTGACCACATGAAACGCTCTTTTAAAATCATCCAGATATTTTAATTTAAAAATGACGTCTAGTCCCTTTGTCCGCCATGAACTCCGACCACATGAAATATGACAAAGTAAATATTGCCTCTATTTGTCAATTGTAGTTCTAGGTAATGCTCCCTATCAATCAAAGTTCACGAGGTCATAGTTCTTTTGTTAGTCGGGAACTTTGATTGACATGAATTATATGAACTTCAACTGTCAAAGGAACTATGTATGACCTTCCTTTGTCAGTTCGAATCCCAGGGAATAGTCCTCGCCAGTCAAAGCTCCCGAGGTCACAGTACCTTTATTAATCAAGAAATTCGACAGACATGAACTATGACCACAAGAACTACGACGAATGAAATTCAACTGAGAAATGAACTATGACCTTCATTTGTAGATCATAGTTCTAGGGAGTATTTCCTATCAATGAAAATTCCCCGGGTCATAGTCCCTTTGTTAGTTAGGGACTCTAACTAATAGGAACTATGATGAAGGAACTTTGCTTGCCAAAGGAGCTAGGACCTTCATATGTCGGTCGTAGTTCATATCAATCAAAGTTCTTGAGGTCACAGTGCCTTTATTAGTAAACAACTATGACCTCGGGAGCTTTGACTAACAAAGGGGATATGACCTTCATCCATAAGACATTGTTCTAGGAATAGTTCCTATCAATCGAATTTCTTGAGGTCATAGTTCCTTCAGTGATTTGGAGCTTTTCCGGTGAGGAACTTTGACTAACAAGAATAGTGGTGAAGGAAATTTGACCAACAAAGGAACTATGACTTCCATTTGTCCATCGTAATCCCAGGGAATCGGTCCTCTCAGTCAACGTTCCTAAGGTCATGCCATCCTTTCTTAGTCAAGAACTTTCACCGATAGGAACTTTGAGGAAGAAACCTTGACCAACGGGGTAACTATGACCTTCACTTGTCGGTCATAGTTCCTACCATTCAAAGTTCCCAAGGTCATATATCCTTTTTCCAATTAGGAACTCTAATTGACGGGAAATATGACCAACGGATTTTGGTGCAATTCGACCAACACTTAATAGCTTGAGTTCAACAATTTCCCTTAATTTCATATTTCTTTAATTTTTGGCATCCCTTCCATCCGATCGGAGAACTAATCTCAGACCGTGCTACTCAAAATTCCATGGTCAAAATCCTTCTTCTTTAATGAATGCTTGTGGGTTGGCGAAATTTGGCTACAATTGCTAAACTACTCCTTTGAGTTTTACGCTCCTCCCCAAGCCTCCCTTCTTCTATTTTGCCACCCCTCCTAGCTCAACATCACCTCTTATCCTTGAATCCTTGTATGTCATGGTGGATGAGGAATTACGGGTTCTCAGTCAACACGCCTTGACTTAAAATGGACCAAAAACCCAAATGTCAAAGTCTCGTTGTCAAATTTCCCATCAACAAGGTGGGATTACAACTTCGAAGAAAAACCTTGTGAGATTTGGGCAAGAAAATCATATGAAAAGGTTCTAGCTTTTCCACATATTAATTAAAGTTTGTGGCCATTGCTACAATAAAAGCCATGAATATTCATTAAATGGAGCCTTGTAAGTGTTTTGAGAGGTGGCAAGAAGAAGAAATGGAGTGGGATTTTGGATGTAAGGTTTGGAGAAAGTGGGTATAAATTCCCATGCGTGGTTTCAAAAAAGGTATTAGTTTATTATCATGGGTATCTATGCGGATGATAGCAATATGGAGTAACCTAGACAGCGGACAAGCCTAGTCTCTTTCCCCTTAAAATTATTGCTCCAACCTATTAGGAATAATGCCATATGTTACGCTCCACATGATTAATGGGGATTTTTACCATGGAACTGTTCCATTAGAGGTTTTGGTTCATTTTAAGAAGACCCAAGTCGCCGAAAGTTTGAAAAAAGGAGCAGGTCAACACAAAACCTTACCTCGTCGTAAAAAAATGAACTCACCAAAAAGGTTGACTTTGCCCACTAATTATCTTAGTCCATGCAACTCATAACTTTGGGATGAAATCATGTTACTCGTCAAAATCGCTCCCCCTCCCTCACCCCATAAGTCGTGAGGACAACCCACCACAATCACATCCTACGGTCTAGAAGGAAATTAAAGTCTATTTGAGTTTTGAGTGCAAGGAAGCAACGTTCTAAGCATAAAAATCTAGATGGCCGAGGTAATATTCTTGAAGGTAATGCGATCGATAGTATTTTGGATATTAAGTCACGTGGATTTGGAATAGGATTAATATTACAGGTCAACGAGACAAAAGTAAGGGGAATTAAGGATGGCGAAATTGGTACAATATAGCACATTGAAACTCATTGAGAGGTTGTTGAGTTTGTAATGCTGACACCTACGGACCGGAACTGAGCAAAAACATTCCGGTGCGGCTAATGGTTAGACGGAAAATGTAACCATTAAGGATGAATCCATTGAAGAAATGCTTGATGTATGTCTTTTGGTGGCGCATGTATATATTGTCCACCTTGTGAATAATATGTATGACCTCCACTGATGTACTAGTGCAGATATATTTTGGTGTGCATATTCGATGCATTGTTGTAACTTTTTATTCTTGTGCTCGTTGTTCATAATCTATCTTAATCATTCTTCTTATTCTGTGGGATTGTTCGTTGTAACACGATGAATCTAATCCCATCTCTTCACCACATGATCCTGTGCATCTTGAACAATGTGAGATTAGCCTCTAGCCTATGACTTATACATGAAATCTATATTAAACCGCTATGACGCTGGTATTCTTTGTTTGGGGTCGAACTTTGTGTTGACCCAAATGTTCCTGCTTTTGAACACCCTGTCAAAGTGGTTGTTTGCTCTAGTGGAAAAGCATATTGAGATGTTTTAGCATGGTGTGAGATTAGTTCTTCAATCTTATTGGAAGGATGTCAAAAACTAAACAAATATAAAATTAAAGGAAATTGTTGAACCGGTGTTACTGATATCGATCATTCTGCACCAAAACTCACTAATTCAACCAAATTTCGGTCACTTCTAAAAAAAACTAGTCATTCAAACTAGTTTTCACTTCTTATGTTGTGCATTGATCAAAACTAGACAAAATCCGTTAAAATTAGCTATTATGATAAATCACAGGCAAAACGGTTAATTTTATTAGCGTTGCGCCATCCCCAAAAAACTTGTTTTGAAAAACCTCGCAACTACCCAAAGCTTGGTTTCGATCTACTTAATGATTCCACCCATCTTCAATGGAGTTCTTATCTTCATGGAATTGTGACGTGAAATGGCATTCATTGTGGCAAGGTGCGAACATGGAGTATGTACTGATGTACAAAGGGTAGAAGACCAATATTTGGATGAGGATTTGATTGTAGACTATAGTATAATTATTTTTGGATGTACAAAGGGTAGAAGACCAATATTTGGATGAGGATTTGATTGTAGACTATAGTATAATTATTTTTGGACTACTGAGACAATTTAGAACCTTAATATTATGTATTTTGATTCAAAAATGTATTGCATCGAGTGCCATTAGATTCCATTGGACACCATGTATTTACCCTTACATTCTTTATGCATTAAAAACTTGTATAGCATTGTTGTCTAATAGGTTAGATATCTATATATATATATGAATGAACATTTTGGACCATATACATACATTAATTGTAGATTATAGTATAATTATTTTTGCACTCTTTACACAATTTAGATCATCAATGTTATGTATATTGGTTAAAAATATATTTCAATTAAATGTCGATAGATTCCATGTATTTACCCTTACATTATTTGTGCATCAAAAATACTTTCTATAATTGTTGTTTAATAGCTTACACCGTTTTATTATTATTATTTTATGAAAGTGTTGTTTAATAGGTTACACTGTTTTATTATTTCTTATTATTATTTTTATGAAAGTGTTGTTTAATAGCTTGGATATATATAATTGAACATTTTATATATGTCTTAGTTGAACATTTCTCTCCCGTTCATGACTTTGGGGTTGAACCTTTTTTGGTTTTGGTCCTAATCCTGTTTATTATTTTGCGCCATCCTGTCCAACTCCAATTCTAAGGAGGTCTTGATTTAAGGGTTAACTATTTTGATTTGGAATCCGATCTGCGATTTTGGGTTTAATGTGTTTGATTCTAAATCCAATTCCAATTTAATTAATGATTTTACTATTAAGCGGTATTAGTTCAAGTTCTAGTGCTACTAATATTCATTTTAACACCATAACCAATATAGATTAACAAAAAAGAATAACTTAGAGTACAACATGCTCAGTCTTAATGGTCAAGAACATGTGAGTATTCCTAAGAGGTCACACATTCAAATCCAAAGTGGCATAAACCACTAATATGGGTTCTATGGAGCGTAGTTAATAAAATTGATTACTCTCAAGTCGACAGGCCACTCGCCCTTTTTGTCAATTTGAATTACCTTGGACCCAAGTTTGAGTCTTTGTAGTCGAGTCAAACTCTCAAGTGGTGAGTCAAACACATTAGTAATCGTGAGTTAGATGCTTAGCTATGAGTAACTCATGGCGTGTTTACTGCCAAGTCAATCCAACTCACGGGTGAAGGGAAAAGTTCACCACTATAAAATGTAAGTGCCTAACAGGAAAAGAAAAACTTCCATTTTGAATTATTTCTGTTGTTGAGATTTGGGAAAGTACGAATTGAACTCTTGCGCTCAAGCCGCACCGAGTTCACGAGCCATGGTTTTAAAAATTGCTTTAAGGTGGCTCAAATTTAATGATATCCAAATTTTTAAAAATAAAGCAATTATGTCATCCGACTAGACAAACAACGCTCAATGCTCAAAACCATCATAGTAAAAGGGGCAATGGAAATTAGGGAATCTTACCAAAGAAATCGTATAGGATAAAAAACAATGTAATGTTGTCACATGAAGGCCTCGGGATTTCAAGGGTAGACACGAATTGGTCTAGGAATGATATAATCAAAATCATTCATATGTATCTCACACTGTGATTGACGGCAATACGCAGGTGCCTTTTACACGACACGATGCAAACAATCTTGCTAGAAGGATACTTCACAAGGAAACAAGATAGCTCTAAAAAGAGAGATATGTGAAGACAATCAACATAACCATTTTGGGAAAATTCCACCATCACTTACATGTGACATGACCTATAGAATGCAATTTTTAATAGTTTATTCTGCCATATAAAGTGATTTTTTTTCTCAATGGCGTATATTCTTCTACCTATCTCCTTTTCTTACGTTTCAACCATATCCATCCATGATGAGTATTCTTGCTAACCCTGCACACTTCTCTTGTACAATGATTAGTGGCATTGGCAAGAGTGTTCACATAAATGCCATAAGTTGGCAATACAGGTGCAGACTTAAAGGAGAATGTGGGGGCCTACTACAAAGGGACTGGGTGCTTAATAAACACGAACTGAGGTTTTGAGCCCCATGTTTCAATTAATCAAATTTGAGAAATTCATATCATCTGTGGGTCAACCTTTTTATAATGACTCAGCGACCGTTGACTAATAATGAGTTATAATTTAATTAAATAGGAATACCCAGGTCAACAATCCACCCCATGTTAAGTACTCACAATGCCTTACATGATCGAATCAAAATTGTCATTAGGTCACCTTGACCTCTTTTTCTTTAGGCAAAATCTAGGGGAGAGCGATCCGTGTGTATGCCTATGCTAAACCACAAAAATTGTTTGTCGCAAATTTGAATCTTGATTTTCACCATCATGGGGAGAATTTGAAGCTTAAGTTTCAACGCCACGAGATTAAAAGAAAATACAAGAGCTTCTTTACAAATACAATATTACTCAGCGCATAGATAAATTCTAATATGATAACATGAATGGTTTCTCGAAAAATGGAGCAAACAAAACATCTGAGGCATCCATTATAATTTATATGGACTTTGCAATGTCAAAAGTGGCACTGACCCAACTCATTGGCACAAAGAACAATTGAAGCCAAAGAATCTCCAGTGCATGTAGTTGTATAAGTGCATTATCTACATCATCGCACATATAATGCAGAATGCCACATATCCTATTGATACGCCAGCGGAGGACTTGATCGGGGTCAAAACTCAACGGAAAAAGACGAAATGATTTATCATCTCTAACCAATGTATAAAGCCATAATCAATGATGTTATCCCGGGTGGCTGGGAGGGTTTAATAATAACCTCCCCACCCGGGTTCAAATCGCAGAAGCGACACGATACGTTGCCGTCAGATGATGCAACCACGATGTAAAATGATGATATATGAACCACGTTTCTTCCAGGGGGTCGTACCCCTTTTGAAAAAAAGAAAGAAAGAAAAAAAGCCATAATACAATGGCTACTCGCCCTAATCCTCATTCATGAATGCAACTACTGCTTGCTCATATGTGCCCAAGACTCATATGCTCCACCCAAAACCATTCATATCAAGCCCCCATTCCTTGGAGGATACAATGGTATAACCATTAGAATTCAAGTCCAATTTCGCAGCTAGTTTGAGAATTTATTATTCCCGTTGGAACGAGTTTTATCTTGATTCACATAAAGTTTTGTTGCCTCGTGCATTTCACTATTTTCATGCAGAGGCGGAGAGCTAGAAAAGGCTGACCATTTTTATGAAGAGACAGCACTAGAAAAGGCTAATGTTGTTGGTATGGATTGAAGAACGAGGACTCCATTGATTCGCATGCTTCCTTTTCTTCCCAGATAAACGACTGTGATTTTCTTATGCTTGTACTATGTCACTAGTAGCCTTCTCATTCAAAATAGTTGAAGAGTCCTTGGTCCTAGAAAAGAGAGAAGAAATATTTTCTTCCTCTTGCAGCCACGTATCTTTATTGATTTCTTCCTACTAAAACTGCACTATTGTATACCATATGCATATCTTGACCCTTTTTTGTGGGAATCTTTGTTGAACTTTCATTCGAGGTGAGGGAACTATATCCAAAACAATGTGCAACCTAGAATTATTGACAGGAAATTTGAAATTCTGGAAAGAGACCAGATATTTTAGTCGAAGTAGAGAAAGTCAAATTAGAAAATATAGATTTAAAAACATTCACTTTTCAGTCTTGAGGCCTTCTCAGAAAATTTTGAACAAGTAACTTCCAATCCAATTGACCCCGAGTTGTAACTTGCGAGAGTTTCCCCTCTAGAACTGACTGCAAAATATTTCTCTTTGCTCCCATACGAAGTTGCAAGTGTCTATGAACCTGCTCAAAAGAGAGGCACGCAATCAACATGTCATTTTAAATTCAGACTTCTCTGTAACATAACAGAGTCCCATACGAAGTTGCAAGTGTCTTTGAACCTGCTCAAAAGAGAGGCACGCAATCAACATGTCATTTTAAATTCAGACTTCTCTGTAACATAACAGAGTCCCGTACAATGAATGGAAGCCAAGATGGGAATTATGGGAATTATAGCCCTTAACTCTAGCAAATCGCATGACCTTCTATGTACTTCCATCCGCATCCACACAGACTATATGATCTGCAAATCGCCGAAAAAATAATAAAAAAAAAATTATTGTTAGCAAGATATACCTTCTCTTCTTGCATCGTTACTCTTAGAAAATAAAACATCATTTCGAGGGGCTAAAATGGTATAGGGACCAGAAACCAAAGGCACAGTCCCTAACAGAAATAAACCAAAGCACATAGTTGTGACTCTCCGCAGTCCCGACAGAATTGAAAACCATTTTTTACAAAAACACCTTGGAGACTTCGTCAAATCCTAACGGTCTTGTTTAAACGGACCTGCTTCTGTAACCTGGGCATTTCAAGGCTTCCTCCTTGTCTGGGCAGTGGTTATCTGTTTATCAAACTAGTTCTGTCGAATATAAAAATATGTGTCCCAAAATCTGATTGGTTACAATACCTAGGCAGATTTGACATGACACAGTGCAAACATTCTTGCTAGAAGGAAGGACACTTTACCGAAGAAGAAATATATGAAGACAAATTGCAGAAACCATTTTTCGAAATTCCACCATCACTTATTTGCAACAGGAAGGACATAATCCATTTGTTAATAGTTTCTTTCACCCTATAAAGTGAGTGATGTTTTCTTGGTTTGCATATTCTTCTATCTCCTTTGCGCTTACATGTCAATAATATACGTTTGTGATGAATATTTATGTTAACGCTGCGAACTTCTCTCATACCGCGATCATTGACATTGACAACAATGTTCATATATATGTCCTAAGTTGTCAGTGGAGACTTGAAGGAGAGTGCGGGTGCAAAATAACCATTGAGTGAGTGTCTAATAAGCAGTAAGTAAATTTCTGAACCCTTAGCTTCAAAAACTCAAACTTGAGAACTTTCTGTTATCTGTTGGTCAACCATTTTATAGTGATTCTGCAGGCGTAGATTAATAGTAAGCTATGATTAAACAGCGAACAACCTGCCCACGTTAAGTACTCACAATGCCTTCCATTATCGAATCAATACTTTCATTAGCTTACTTCAGCTTCTCTCTTTTTGGATAAAGACTAGGGAGAGAGACCTGCATGTATGCCCATGCTAAACCAGAATATTTGTTTAAGGGGAATTTGAATATCGAGTTTCACCAACACAAGATTTAAAAAAACACACGTAGTTAGTAGGTACATAGAGTTTGCCATGCTAACATGAATGCTTTTTTCGGAAGATGAAGCAAACCAAACTTCTCAGGCATGCAGTGTAATTTATATGAGATTTTCAATGTTAAAAGTAGTCTTGACCCTACTTAGTCGTACAAAGAAAATTCAAACACAAATAATTTCCAGAATATATAATTGTATATATTTACATCATCATACATTTATAGAATGGTGCCTATCCTATTCGTACGCTGGAAAAGGACTTGATCAAGGTTGAAACTTAAGGGGAAAAGAAGATAACATCTCTCATCTCCCAACAATGTACAAATCCATAATGCAATGGCCATTGGCTTTGAATCTCATTCATGAATGCAATCACAACTTTCTCATATGTGCCAAATTCTAAGGTACATTCATATCCAATGCTCATCTGATTCACCCAAAACCACTCACATCGAGCTCCCTTTCCATGGAGGATATAGTGGTATAACCATTGGAATTCCGGTCCAATTCCGCTGCCAGTTTGAGAATTCATTAACTCCTGTTTAAGCATTTTTTTTAACTTGATTCATATAATATTTTCATGCGTAAATAGAGCACTAGAAAAGGCTAATTATATCCATGCAGAGATAGAGCAATAGAGAAGGCAGCTTATTTTTATGCGGAGATAGAGCACTAGAAAAGGTTGATCATTTTTATTGAGAGATAGAGCACTAGAAATCGCTAATGCCGTTACCATGGGTTGAACAAAAAAGCATGACATTCCTTCACAAGCTTCCTTTTTCTTCAGTCAAAGGATTTCCGTTTTCTTCTGCGTGTACTATGCCATTAGTAGACTTCTCATGCAAAATAATTGAAGAGTCCTTGGTCCCAGAGAAAGAAGAAGAAATATTTTCTTCCCCTGCCAATTCTTGCAGCCTCATGTATTTTCTTATTTCTTCCTGCTAAAACAACACCATTGAATCGTATGCATACCTTGACTGTTTTCCACCGCCAGCCTGCAAATTTCCTGTAGTTGAACTCTCAAAGTGGAAGGTGCAAATTTTCTGTAGTTGAACTCTCGATGTTCAAAGTGAGGAAGGTGTATGAAGATGAGTATGTAGTATAGCCCAATTGATGGGAAATTTCAAATTCTGGAAATAGACAAGATGTTTTAGGCATAGTTGAGAAGGTCATAAATAATAATAGACTTAAAGCACTCACGTTTCACTTTTTAATGTGAAATCAGAATATCTCGAACAGGTAGCTACCAATCCGATTGACCCCAGGTTGTAACCTGCTAGATTTCCCTTGCGTTAACTCTTGAACTGACTACAAGTACTCTTATGTTACCTCACTACAAGTTTGCAAGTGTCTTTGGACCTGCTCAAAAGAGAGGCACACAATCAATGTGACATTTTAAGTTCTGACTTGTCTACAGAAAATGAATGGAAGCCGAGAAACGAACTATATCCCTTGCCTCCAGCAGTTCATACAACCATCTATGTACCTCCATCTGCATCCTCAGGGACCCTGCGATCTGCAATGTGCTGCTATACAAGAAAATAATGTTAGTTAGATCTTCCTTCTCTGGTTGCATCATTACTATCGAAAAACAAACCATAGGCACAATGTTCATATAAATGCCATAAGTTGCCAATGCAGACTTAAAGGAGAACGCGGGTGCCTAATAAACATTGACTAGTGTTTAATAAGCATGAATTAAGTTTTTGAACCCTTAGCTTCACAAACTCAAAATTGAGAAGTTTTTGTTATATGTTGGTCAACTATTTTATAATGACTCTGTAGTAACATATTGATAATAAGCTATGATTGAATAGGAAACAGCACACCCACGTTAAGTCCACAGACTCAAAATTGAGAACTTTTTGCTATATGTCGGTCAACTATTTTATAATGACTCTGTAGTAACATATTAATAATAAGCTATGATTGAATAGGAAACAGTACACCCACGTTAAGTACTCACAATGCGTCGCATTATCCCATCCATATTTTCATTAGGTCACATAAACCTTTTTCTTTTTAGGTAAAGACTAGGGAGAGACACTGGCGTGTATGTCCATGCTAAACCAAAATATTTGTTTCACGAGAATTTGAATATTGAGTTTCACAAGATTCAAAAAAATATACAAGAGATTCTTAACAAATACAATATTAGTCAGTGGATACATAAATTTTGTCATGCTAACATGAATGTTTTTGGAAGATGGATCAAACCAAACCTCTTGGGCATGCATTGTAATTTATATGAAATTTTCAATCTTGACCCAACTCAGTGGTAGAGAGAACAGTGGAAGACAAAGAATTTCCTGAGTATATAGTTGTATAATTGCATTATTTACATCATCGTACATTTATAGAATGGTTCCTACCTTATTGCTACACTAGAAAAGGACTCGATCAGGGTTGAAACTTAAGGGGAAAAGAAGAAAGGATCTATCATCTCCCAGCAATGTATAAAGCCATAATGCAGTGGCTATTGGCAATGAATCACGTTCATGAATGCAGTCACTGGCTGCTCGTATGTGCCAAAAACTAAGCCACATTGAGATACAATGCTCATTTTCTCATCACATCAACCTCCCTTGAGGAAGGGTATGCAACTATGAAACTACGCCAAAACAGACCAATTTGACTCTAGCAAAATCGTAAGCTGCGTTGCTCTCAAATTGTTGGTGCCACAAGAGTGAGTTCTATTTTCTTCTACATGACCAATGCTACGCTGGAAAATTCAGGAACTAGGTGTTTGCTATGAGTAACTTCAACTGAAGACATTACCCCCTATATATAGATAGATATATAGATGTATTGTCATTTTGACACAACCTGTGACAATTTTCAGTGCCTTTTCCCCTCTTAACAATGAGGGAGAGAGACGAGGGTTTCAGTTGCAGTTAGAGTGGTACATTGTCAAGTTTTGGAAGGCGACCAGACTTGGACGTGGTGCTTCCGGTGAACAATGGACGGTGATTTTGAGTGCAGGTTTTTTATACTTGCAGCGCGCAAAAGTAATAGATTGGATTGGCGGGGAAGTCCACAGGCGGTATCCAACTCTGCCAATATGCATGGGACTCCCATTATGTTTGACAGATTTTGATGGTGAATTAATTTTGGTTTTCCTCTGCTTGCTGCTGTGAGTCTGAAATATTGAAAGCAGGCCGAAATGCTCAAAATCGTGAAGGCCCGTCTTCAAGGGATGTGGAAGCTCGAAATTACTCCAAATCCTGAACACCACTCTTCCTCTTCCTCTTCCTCTTCCTCTTCATCTTCATATGGATGTGGAAATTGAGAGCAGGCCGGAATTTCTCCAAATCGTGAAAACCCGTCTTCATATGGATGTGGAAATTGATAGCAGGCCGAACTTTCTCAAAATTAAATCGTTCCTCAAGAGAAGGCCCATCGAAATTTCTCAAATTTACATCGTGAAGAGAAGGCCCACCGAAATTTCTCAAAATTAAATCGTTCGTGAAGAAGAGAAGGGCCATCGAAAAAATCGTGGGTGAAGAGAAGCGCCATCGAAATTTCTGAACAATGGTGAAGAGAAGAGGCATGTTCACATGGATTTGCAAGAAAGAGGAGAAAGGCAATTTTACAGTGGATCCGTGGAAGGGGCGAATTCAGAAAACGTTTGGTTTGAAATATGCATATTTTAAAGCTGTGTGGCTGTGTGTGAGCAATTGGCTGATGTAGTGTAAAGGCACTTCTCTTCTGCACGTCCAGAAAGGAAGTTTTACATTTAAATGCGCGAATTTGGTGTGAAATATGGGTATTGTAAGCGTGAGCAATCGATTCTGTTCTCCACGTCCAGCTGTGTTCTGCTCGTTGTCCTTGACAATTAAGAATTGGTGCCACAATGCGATGAGCCGAGCAAAGACAGAGACACAGAGGATAGAAATGTAACGGTGAGTGAGTGAGAGAGTCACATATATCCCACACGCGCCAGGGGCGCAGGAACCAAAGCGTTGATAGTGGTGGGCGTGAGGTGTAGTTGTATGTGTGGGTGCGCCCTGGTCCAAGTAGAGAGTTGGTACATGGCCCCCTGTCGAAGGGCAGGGTCCGGGAGCTTCTTCCAGGAAGTGTCATGCGCCATAGAGAGGAGGGGAACGCGTGAGGCTGGCTTCACAGAGCAACGACTACCTCCCGCTCCCTGCAGTGGAAGGATAACGTGCCCGCCTTTTTAATTAATTTCATATTTTTTATTTTCTTAAATATATCATCTATTTCAGGTTTTTTATTATAATTTTTTTAAATATATCATCTTCTTTTTTATTATAATTTTTTTAAATATATCATCATCATCCATATGATTTTATTTCTTTTAAATATATCATCACCCATTTCACATTTATTTTTAATATATCATCATCCATTTCATACTTTTATTTCTTTTTCTTTTTCTTTTTCTTTTAAATATATCATCTATCTCATTTTATTTTTTATTTTCATAAATATATCATCCATTTCATATTTTTTATCTTTATCTTTCATAATATATATATATATATATATCTCATCAGTG
>Ga0213495_10000044_pt1 | contig 13692 bp, 2 predicted proteins | sample Lodgepole_Yose_1_FD_150982 | JGI IMG/M metagenome (GOLD analysis project Ga0213495, IMG submission 150982) | Leaf-associated microbial communities from Pinus contorta in Yosemite National Park, California, United States - Lodgepole_Yose_1 | ecosystem: Host-associated > Plants > Phyllosphere >... | reverse complement strand
TTTTGTAACTTTTATTTAAGTGTTTATTAAAATCATTTACTGAACCCTTATAAACCCTAAATCTTAAACCCTAAACCCCAAACCCTAAACCCTAAGCATTTTATAACATTTTAAAAAGAGTTTTTTAAATTTTATTTAAGTGTTTATTAAAAGAATTTACTAAATCCTTATAAACCCTAAATTGTAAAACATGAACCCTAAACCCCAAACCCTAAATACTAATCATTTTATAGCATTTTAAAAAGTGTTTTGTAACTTTCATTAATTGTTTATTAAAAGCACTTTCTAAAGTGTTATAAAACCTAAACCCTAAAACCTAAACCCAAAACCCAAAACCCTAAACCCTAACAATTTTATTACAATTTAGCAAGCGTTTTGTAACATTTTAAAACTCTGAACCCAAAACATTTCATAACATTTTAATACGTGTTTTGTAACTTTTTTTTAGTGTTTATTAAAAGAATATAATAAAGTTCTATAAACCCTAAACCCTAAAAGCTACACCCTAATAATTTTATAAAAGTTTAACGAGAGTTTTGTAACTTTTTTTAAAGTGTTTATTAAAAGAATTTACTAAAGTGTCCCTCAAACCTAAACCCTACACATTTATATCTTTTTAGCAAGGTTTTTGTAACTTTTTTCTAATTGTTTATAGACCCTACACCCTAAAATCTAAACCCTAAGACTTTTATAACATTTTAAACCGTAAACCCTCAACATTTTATAAAATTTTAAAAAGTGTTTGGTAACCTTTTTTTAAGTGTTTATTAAAAGAATTTATTGAAGTGTTATAAGACCTAAACCCTAAACCATAAATGCTAAACTCTAAACACTAATCATTTTATAAAATTTTAAAAAGAATTTTGTAACTTTTTTAAGTGTTTATAAAAAATATTTACGAAACCCCTCGGAACCCTAAACCCTAAAACTTAAGAATTTTATAAGATTTTAAACCCTAAACCTAAACCCTAAGCATTCAAAGACATTTTAACAAGCTTTTTGTAACTTTTTTTGAAGTGTCTATTAAAATCATTTACTAAAATGTTATAAACCCTAAATCACAAACCATAATCATTTTATAAAATTTTAAATGCAAAACCCTAAACCCTAAAGCCTAAACTTTAAAGCCTAAGTATTTTATAACATTTTAACAAGCATTTTATTACTTTAAGTGTTTATTAAAAGAATTTATTAAAGTGTTTTAAATCCTAAACACTAAACCATGAGCATTTTATAAAATTTTAAATCCTAAACCTTAAAGCATAAGAATTTTATAACAATTTAACAAGCATTTTGTAACTTTTTTTATGTTGTTATTAAAAGAATTTATCAAAGTGTTATAAATCCCAAACCCGAAACCCTAAACCCTAAACCCTAAGCATTTTATAACATTTTAACAAGAGTTTTGTAACTTTAATTTAAGTGTTTATTAAAATAATTTACTCAAGTGTTATAAACCCTAAACCCTAAAACCTAAACACTAAACCCTAAACCCCAAACCCCAAACCATAAACCCTAAAACCTAAGCATTTTCTGATCTCTTAAAAATAATTTTTTAACTTTTATTTAAGTGTTTATTAAAATAATTTACTAAGTTGTTATAAAAATTAAACCCTAAACCCTAAAAACAAAACCCCAAACCCTAAACCTTAATCATTTAATAACATTTTAAAAAGTGTTTTGTAACAATTTTTAAGTTTTTATTAAAATAATTTAATAAATTTTTATAAGCCCTAAATCCTAAACCCGAAACCGTAAACAGTAAACCCTAAACAATAAACCCTAAACCCTAAACCCTAAACCCTATAAACTAAACCCTAAACCCTAAGCATTTTATAGCATTTTTAAAATCATTTTGTAACTTTTATTTAAGTGATATTAAAAGAATTTTCTAAATCGTTTTAAGCCTTAACACCCTAAAACCTAAACCTAAAAACCTAAACACTAAACCCTAAACCCTCTGCCCTAAACCTTAAACCATAAACCCTAAGAATTTTACAACAGTTTAAGAAGAATTTTGTAAATTTATTAAAGTTTTTGTTAAAAGAATTTACTAAATTGTTATAAACCCTAAACCCTAAACACAAAAACATAAACCTTAAACCCCAAAATGTAAACCCTAAACCCTAAACCCGAAACCCCAAAGCTAAACGCTAAGCATTGAATGACATTTTAACAAGATTTTTGTAACTTTTTTGAATTGTTTATTAAAAGAATTTACTAAAATGTTATAAGTCCTAAATCATAAACCATAAGCATTTTATAACATTTTAAACCGAAAACCCTATACCCTCAACCCTAAACTGTAAACCCAAAGTATTTTATAACATTTTAACAAGCATTTTCTTACTTTTTTTTAAGTGTTTATTAAAAGAATTTACTAAAGTGTTATAAACCCTAAACCCTAAACCCTAAACCATGAACATTTTATAGAATTTTAAATCCTAAATCCTAAAGCCTAAGAATTTTATAACATTTTAACAAGTGTTTTGTAACTTTTTTTATGTTCTTAAAGAAATAATTTATGTGTTATAAATCCCAAACCCAAACCATAAACCCTATCCCTAAACAACTAAGAATTTTATAATGTTTTAAAATACATTTTTGTAACTTTTTTAAGTGTTTATTAAAAGAATTCAATAAAGTGTTATAACCCTAAACCCTAAGCATTTTATAAAATTTTAACAGGAGTTTCGTAACTCTTATTGAAGTGTTTATTAGAATAATCTACTAAAGTGTTACAAAACCTAAACCCTAAACCCTAAACCCTAAACCCTAAACACTAGACCATAAACACCAAACCCCAAAACCTAAACCCTAAAACATAAGAATTTTATGATATATCAAAAATAATTTTGTAAATTTTATTTAAATTTTTATTAAAAGAATTTACTAAGGCGTTATAAACCCTAACACTAAACCCTAAACCCTAAAACATAAACCCAAAACCCAAAACCCTAAATCCTAATCATTTAATAACAATTTCAAAAGTGTTTTGTAACCTTTTTTATGTGTTTATTAAAAGCACCTAATAAACTTTTATAAACCCTAAACCCTAAACAATAAACCCTGGACCCAAAACCCTATAAACTAAACCCTAAACCTTAGGCATTTTATAACATTTTTAAAAGCATTTTGTAACTTTTATTTAAGTGTCTATTAAAAGAATTTACTAAATTGTTAGAAACCTTAAACCATACACCCTAGAATCTAAACCCCAAAACCTAAAGCCCAAACCCTAAACCCTAAACCATAAACCCTCAGAATTTTATAACAGTTTAAGAAGAATTTTGTAACTTTTATTTAAGTGTTTATTAAAAGAATTTGTTAAAGTTTTATAAACCCTAAACCATAAACACAAAACCATGAACCCTAAACACAGAAACATAAACCCTAAACCCCAAAACCTAAACCCTAAACCTTAAACCTAAACACTACACCCTAAACCCCAAACCCAATCCTTAAACCGTAAATCGTAAACCATAAAACCTAACCATTTTATAACATTTTAAAAATTGTTTTCTAACTTTGATTTAAGTGTTTATTAAAATAGTTACCAAAATGTTGCAGACCCTAAACACTAAACCCTAAACCTAAACCTAGAACCCCAAACCTTAAACCCTAAACCCTAAAACCTAAACCCTAAATCCCAAACCCTAAACCCTAAAGCCTAAACCCTAATCTTTTTATAACATTTTAAAAATTATTTTGAAACTTTTATTTAAGTGTCTATTAAAAGAATTTACTAAAGTCTTATAAGCCCTAAACCCTAACCTCTAAACCCCAAACCCTAAACCCTAATTCATAAACCCTAAACCCTAAACCCCAAATCATGAACCTTAAACCGTAAACCCTAAGCATTTTATAACATTTTAAAAAGTGTTTTGTAATTTTTATTTAAGTGTTTATTAAAAGAATTTACTAAAATGCTATAAACCCTCAACCCTAAACTTTAAACCACAAACCCTAAACCCTAAACCCTAATAATTTTATTACATTTCAAAAACATATTGTAACTTATATTTAAGTGTTTATTAAAATAATTTACTAAAGTATTATAAGCCCTAAACCCTAAACTCTAAACACCAAACCCCAAACCATAAACCCTAAATCCTAAACCCTAAGCATTTTATAACATCTTAAGAAAAATTCTAACTTTAATTTAAGTGTTTATTAAGATGATTTACTAAAGCCTTATATACCTAAACTCTAAACCATAAACCCCTAACCCTAAACCCTAAACTCTAAACCCTAAACCCTAAGTTCTATAAACCCTAAACCCTAAGTTCTATAAACCCTAAACCCTAAACTCTAAACCATAAACCCCTAACTCTAAAACCTAAACCCTAAACCCTAAACCCTAAACCGTAAACCGTAAACCCTAAACCCTGAACTGTAGACTTAAAACCCTAAACCATAAACCCTAAAACCCAAACCCTTAACCCTCAACATTTTATAGAATTTTAAGAACAATTTTGTAACTTTTATTTAAGTGTTGATTAAAAGAATTTACTAAAGCGTTATAAACCATAAACCCTAAACCCCGAACCCTAAATACTAATCTATTCATAACATTTTAAAAAGTGTTTCTTAACTTTCATTTAAGTGTTTATTAAAAGAATTTTCCAATGCGTTATAAACCTAAACCCTAAACCCTTAAACCTAAACCCAAAACCCAAAACCCAAAACCCTAAGTATTTTATAACATTTTGAAAAGTGTTTTGTAACTTTTATTTAGCTTTTTATTAAAATAATTTATTAAATTCTTATAAGCCCTAAAACCTAAGCCCTGAACCGTAATCCCCAAACCCTAAACCCCATACCCCAAACCTTAATCATTTTATAACATTTTACTTAAGTGTTCTAAAACCTAAACGCTAAGCCCCAAACACTACAACTGAAACCCTAACACCTAAACCCTACGTATTTTATAACATTTGAAAAAGTGTTTTCTAAATTTTATTTAGGTGTTTATTAAAATCATCTACTAAAGTGTTATAAACCCTAAAACCTAGACCCTAATAATTTTACAACATTTTAAAAAGTGTTTTTCAACTTTTATTTAAGTGTTTATTAAAAGCATTTACTAAAGTGTTATAAACCTTAAACCATAATCCTGAAACACTAAAACCTAAACCCTAATCATTTTATAAAATTTTAAAAATCATTTTAAACTTTTATTTAAGCATTTATTAAAATAATTTACTAAACTGTTATAAATCCTAAGCCCTAAACCCTAAATCCTAAACCCTATACGCTAATTTTATTTTAATATTTTAAAAAGTGTTTTGTAACTTTAGTGTTATAAATCCTAAATCATAAACCCTAAAACCTAAACCCTAAATCCCAAACCGTAAACCCCAAACGATAAACCCTAAACACTAAGAATTTTATAGCATTTTAGAAAGTGTTATATAACTTTTATTTAAGTGTTTAGTAAAAGAATTTACTAAAGTGTTATAAAGCCTAAACCCTAAATCCCATACGCCAAACCATATATCCTAATGCTTAAAGCCTAAAGGATAAACCCTAAAATCATTTACTAAGGTCTTATAAACCCTAAACCCTAAATCTTAAATCTTGAAAGCATTTGATAAGGTCTTATAAACTCTAGACCCTAATCTCCAAAATCTAAACCATAAACCCTAGGTCATAAACCTCAAACCCTAAAACCTAAGGATTTTATAATATTTGAAAAAGTGTTTTGTAACTTTTATTTTAGTGTTTACTAAAACCATTTACTAAAGTGCTATAAACCCTAAACCCCTAATCCCTAAACCCTCAACCTTAAAACCAAACCCTAAACCCTAAAACTACCTAAACCCTAAAAACCCTAAAAAACATTAACCATAAAAAACCCCAAACCCTAAAAAACTCTAAACCCTAAAAACCGGAAAAAACCCTAAACCCTAAAACCGTTTTTTTAATTTTTTGTAAGTTTTTATTAAAAGAATTTATTAAAGCATTATAAACCATAAACGGTAAACCCTAATACCCACACCCCCAACCTAAACCCTAAACCCTAAACCATAAGCACTTTATAATATTTTAAACCCCAACCCTAAACCCTAATTATTTTATAACATTTTAACAAGCCTTTGTAACTTTTCTTTTAAGTGTTTATTTAAAGAATTTACAAAATTTTTATAAACCCTAAACCCTAAGAATTTTATTACAATTTAGCAAGCATTTTGTAACATTTTAAAACACTAAACCCTAAACACTAAGAATTTTATAACATTTTAAAATACATTTTTGTAACTTTTTAAAGTGTTTATTAAAAGCATTTAATAAAGTTTTATAACCCTAAACCCTAAGCATTTTATAACATTTTAACAAGAGTTTTGTAACTTTTATGTAAGTGTTTATTAAAATAATTTACTAAAGTGTTAGAAACCCTAAACCCTAAAAGCTAATAATTTTGTGATCTATTAAAAATAATTTTGTAACTTTTGTTTAAGTGTTTATTAAAAGAATTTACTAAGGTGGTAGAAAACCTAAACCCCAAACCTTAAACCCTAAACCCTAATCATTTATTAACATTTTAAAATGTGTTTTGTAACCATTTTTAAGTGTTTATTAAAGGCACTTAATAATGTTTTATAAACCCTAAACCCTAAACCTTAAACCCAAAATCCTAATACATAAACCCTCAACCCTAAGCCAGAAACAATAAACCCTAAACCCTAAATGCTAAACCTTAAACTCTAAACCCCAAACCATGAACATTAAGCCCTAAACCCTAAGCATTTTATAACATTTAAAAAGGGTTTTGTAATTTTTATTTAAGTGTTTATTAAAACAATTTACTAAAGTGTTATGAACCCTCAACCCTAAACTGTAAGCCACAAACCCTAAACCCTAAACCCTAAACTCTAAACCTAAAACCCTAAACCCTAAAACCTAAACAATAAACCCTAAGTGCTAAACCCTAATAACATTTAAAAAAACATACTGTAACTTCTATTTAAATGTTTATTAAATTCATTTACTAAACTGTTATAAACCCTAAACTATAAACACTAAACCCCAAACCATAAACCCTAAACTCTAAACCTTAAGCATTTTATAACATCTTAAAAAAATTTCTAACTTTTATCTAAGTGTTGATTAAGAGGATTTACTAAAGTCCTATGAACCCTAGACTCTTAACCCTAAACCCCAAGAAATTTATAACATTTTAAAAAGTGTTTTTTAACTTTTATTTAAGTATAATTATAACAATTTACTAAAGTCTTATAAAACCTAAACCCTAATCATTTTAAAGCATTCTAAAAAGATTTTTGTAACTTTTACTTAAGTCTTTATCAAATTAACTTAATAAGGTGTTATAAACCCTAAACTGTAAACCCTAAACCGAAAAACCTAAACCCTAAACGCTAAACCCTAAGCCTTTTATAACATTTCAAAAAGTGTTTTGTGACTTTTATTTAAGTGTTTATTAAAACAATTTACGAAATTGTTATAAACACTAAACCCTAAACCCCAAACCCTAAACCCTATACCTTATACCCTCAAAAACCCTAAGCATTTCATAACATTTTAAAAAGTGTTTTGTAACTATTTTTACATGTTTATTAAAAGAATTTAATAAAGTGTTATAAACATTAAACCCTAATCCCTAAAACCTAAACCCTAATTAATCTATAACCTTTTAAAGAGTATTTTGTAACACTTATTTAAGTGTATATAAAAAACATTTACTAAATTCTTATAAACCCTAAACCATAAATGCTAAAGCCTAAGAATTTTATAACATTTTAAAAACTATTTGTAACTTTTATTTAAGTGCTTATTAAAAGAATTTACTAAAATGTTATAAACCCTAAATCCTAAATCCTAAACCCCAAACCCTACTCCCTAAACCATAAACCCTAAGAATTATATCAGTATCTATAATAAGGGAAGACCACACATGGGTATGTGAGTGTAGGAGGGAGAAAATTGTGGTACATGAGATACCCAGACCTTTGTTTTTCCACCCTTGTTCACAAACCTTTTTCCTTTTATTTATTTTCTTCATAACTCATTGTGGCTCCATGGGATGAATGCATTATGTGTAATATGTAGCAACAAATACTCGCTTAAGGCGAGGTGGTGCATCCCTACACCCTAAATCCTAAACCCTAAACCATAAAACCTAAACCCCAAATCCTAAAAATTAAACCCTAAGCATTTTGTAACATTTTAAAAAGTGTTTTGTAGCTTTTATATAAGTGTTTATTAAAACAATTACTAAGGTGTTATAAACCTGAAACTATGAAGCCTAAACCCAAAACACTAAACCCTGAAAATAAAAGCTTAAAACTTAAACCTTAAGAATTTTATAAAGTGCTATAAACCCTAAACCCTAAACCCTTATCCCAAAACCCTAAACCATAAACACTTTACCTTAAACCCTAAACCCTAAAGCCCAAACCCTAAATCCTAAACCCTATATTTTAAACCCTAAACCCTAAGCATTTTATAACAATTTTAAAAATGTTTTATAACTTTTATTTAAGTCTTATAAACCCTAAAGCCTAAACTCAAAACCATAATCCCCTAACCTTAAACCCTAAACCCTAAGTATTTTATAACATTTTAAAAAGTGTTTTGTAACTTTTATTTAAATTTTTATTAAAAACATTTACTAAAGTGTTATAATCCCTAAACCATAAACACTAGACTTAAAACCTTAAACCCTAAACCCTAAAACCTAAACCCTAAACCCTCAACATTTTATAGCATTTTAAAAATGGCTTTGTAACTTTTATTTAAGTGTTTATTAAAAGAATTTACTAAAGCCTTATAAACCATAAACCCTATCCCTATCCCTAAACCTTGAACACTAAACCCTATAGCGTAAACCCTATACACCAAGAATTTTATAACATTTTGAGAAGTGTTTTGTAACTTTTATTTATTGTTTATTAAAAGCACTTACTAAAGTGTTATAAAATTTAAAACCTAAAACCTAAATCCTAAACCCTAAACCCTAATAATTTTATGAACCTTAAACAACCTACCCTAAACTCAAAACCCTAAATTCAAAACCCTAAACCCTAAATACTAAACCCCAAATAATAAACCTCAAACCCTTAACTCTAAACCATAAGCACAAAGAATTTTATAACATTTTAAAAAGTAGTTCGTAACTTTGATTTAAGTGTTTATTAAAAGCATTTACTCATCTTATAAACCCAAAACCCTAAACTCTAAACCTGAAACCCAAACCCTAAACCCTAAAGCGTAAACCCTAAATCCTAAGCAATTATAACATTTTGAAAACCATTTTGTAACTTTTATGTAAGTGTTTAATAAAATCATTTACTAAAGTGTTATAAACCCTAAACCTTAAACCTAAAACGCAAAATCAAAACCCTAAACCCTAAACCCTAAGCATTTATAACAGTTTGAAAAGCGTTTTCCATCTTTTATTTAAGTCTTTATTAAAAGCATTTATTAACGTCTTATATACCCTAAACCCTAAATCCTAAAGGTAAAACCATAAATACTTAACCCTAAGAATTTTATATCATTTTGAAAGTAATTTTGTAACTTTTATTTAAGCCTTGATTAAAACCATTTACTAAAGCCTTATAAACCATAAACGTTGCGCTAAACCACCCTAAACCCTACACCCCAAACCCTAAACACTAAACCCTAAACCCTAATCATTTTATAACATTTTAAAAATCATTTTTTAACTTTTATTATGATGTTTATTAGAATAATTTACTAAAGCGTTATAAACCCTAAACACTAAACACTAAAATCTAAACCCCAAACCTGAAGCCCTAAACCCTAAACCTTAAATCCTAAACTCGAAGCATTTTATAACATTTCAAAAAGTTTTTTTGTAACTTTTATTTAAGTGTTTATTAAAATCATTTACTGAACCCTTATAAACCCTAAACCCCAAACCCTAAACCCTAAGCATTTTATAACATTTTAAAAAATGTTTTTTAAATTTCATTTATGTGTTTATTAAAAGAATTTTCTAAATCATTATAAACCCTAAATCCTAAAACATGAACCCTAAACCCCAAGCTCTAAACACTAATCATTTTATAGCATTTTAAAAGTGTTTTGTAACTTTCATTAACTGTTTATTAAAAGAATTTTCTAAAGTGTTATAAACCCTAAACCCTAAAACCTAAACCCAAAACCCAAAACCCTAAACCCTAAGTATTTTATAACATTTTGAATTTACTAAATTGTTATAAACCCTAAACCCTAAGAATTTTATTACAATTTAGCAAGCGTTTTGTAACATTTTAAAACTCTGAACCCTAAACATGTTATAACATTTTAATACGTGTTTTGTAACTTTTCTTAAGTTTTTATTAAAAGCATTTACTAAATTTTTATAAACCCTAAACCCTAAAATCTACACCCTAATAATTTTATAAAAGTTTAGCGAGAGTTTTGTAACTTTTTTTAAAGTGTTTATTAAAAGAATTTACTAAAGTGTCCCTCAAACCTAAACCCCAATCATTTTATAACTTTTTAGCAAGGTTTTTGTAACTTTTTTCTAATTGTTTATAAACCCTAAACCCTAAAATCTAAACCCTAAGCCTTTTATAACATTTTAAACCATAAACCCTCAACATTTTATAAAATTTTAAAGAGTGTTTTGTAACCTTTTTTTAAGTGTTTATTAAAATAATTTATTGAAGTGTTATAATACCTAAACCCTAAACACTAATCATTTTATAGCATTTTAAAAAGCATTTTGTAACTTTTTTTAAGTGTTTATAAAAAATATTTACTGAAGTCTTGCGAACCCTAAACCCTAAAACCTAAGTATTTTATAACATTTTAAAACCTAAACCTAAACTCTAAGCATTCAATGACATTTTAGCAAGCTTTTTGTAACTTTTTTTGAAGTTTCAATTAAAAGCATTTACTAAAACATTATAAACCCTAAACCCTAAGAAGTTTATGAACCTAAAACAACCTACCCTAACCTCAAAACCCTAAATTCAAAACCCTAAACCCCAAATAATAAACCTCAAACCCTTAACTCTAAACCATAAGCACTAAGAATTTTATAGCATTTTAAAAAGTAGTCTGTAACTTTGATTTAAGTGTTTATTAAAAGCATTTACTCATGTTATAAACCCGAAACCCTAAACTCTAAACCTAAAAACCCAAACCCTAAACCCTAAAGCGTAAACCATAAATCCTAAGCATTTATTAACATTTTAAAAACTATTTTATAACTTTTATTTAAGTGTGTATTAAAAGAATTTACTAAAGTGTTATAAACCCTAAACCTTAAACCTAAAATGCAAAATCAAAAACCAAAACCCTAAACTCTAAGCATTTTATAACATTTTAAAAAGCATTTTCCAGCTTTTATTGAAGTCTTTATTAAAATCTTTTATTAACGTCTTATATACCCTAAACCTTAAATCCTAAAGGTAAAAATGTAAATACTTAACCCTAAGAATTTTATATCATTTTGAAAGTAATCTTGTAACTTTTATTTAAGCCTTGATTAAAACCATTTACTAAAGCCTTATAAACCATAAACGGTGCACTAAACCACTCTAAACCCTACACCCCAAACCCTAAACCCTAATCATTTTATAACATTTTAAAAATCATTTTTTAACTTTTATTACAATGTATATTAGAATAATTTACTAAAGCGTTATAAACCCTAAACACTAAACTCTAAACCCCAAACCTGAAGCCCTAAACCGTAAACCTTAAATCCTAAACACTAAGGAGTTTATAATATTTTAAAAAGTTTTTTTGTAACTTTTATTTAAGTGTTTATTAAAATCATTTATTCAAACCCCTATAAACCCTAAACCCCAAACCCTAAACCCTAAGCATTTTATAACATTTTAAAAAGAGTTTTTTAAATTTTATTTAAGTGTTCATTAAAAGAATTTACTCAATCATTATAAACCCTAAATCCTAAAACATGAACCCTAAACCCCAAACCCTAAATACTAATCATTTTATAGCATTTTAAAAAGTGTTTTGTAAGTTTCATTAACTATTTATTAAAAGCATTTTGTAATGTGTTATAAACCCTAAACCCTAAAACCTAAATCCAAAACCCAAAACCCTAAACCCTAAGTATTTTGTAACATTTTGAATTTACTAAATTGTTATAAAACATAAACCCTAAGAATTTTATTACAATTTAGCAAGCGTTTTGTAACATTTTAAAACCCTGAACCCTAAACATTTTATAACATTTTAATACATGTTTTGTAACTTTTTTTAAGTGTTTATTAAAAGCATTTACTAAAGTTTTATAAACCCTAAACCCTAAAACCTACACCCTAATAATTTTATAAAAGTTTAATGAGAGTTTTGTAACTTTTTTAAAGTGTTTATTAAAAGAATTTACTAAAGTGTCCCTTAAACCTAAACCCCAAGCATTTTATAACTTTTTAGCAAGGTTTTTGTAACTTTTTTCTAATTGTTTATAAACCCTAAACCATAAAATCTAAACCCTAAGCCTTTTATAACATTTTAAACGATAAACCCTCAACATTTTCTAAAATTTTAAAAAGTGTTTTGTAACCTTTTTTTAAGTGTTTATTAAAAGAATTTATTGAAGTGTTATAAGACCTAAACCCTAAACCATAAACCATAAACCCTAAACACTAATCATTTTATAACATTTTAAAAAGCATTTTGTAACTTTTTTAAAGTGTTTATAAAAAATATTTACTAAAGTATTTGGAACCCTAAACACTAAGAATTTTATGAACATTAAAAAACCTACCCTAAACTCAAAACCCTAAATTCAAAACCCTAAACCCTAAATACTAAACCCCAAATAATAAATCTCAAACCCTTAACTCTAAACCATAAGCACTAAGAATTTTATAACATTTTAAAAAGTAGTCGTAACTTTGATTTGTGTTTATTAAAAGCATTTACTCATGTTATAAACCCGAAACCCTATACTCTAAACCTGAAACCCCAAACCCTAAACCCTAAAGTGTAAACCCTAAATCCTAAGCATTTTATAACATTTTAAAAACCATTTTGTGACTTTTATTTAAGTGTTTATTAAAATCATTTATTAAAGTGTTATAAACCCTAAACCTTAAACCTAAAACACAAAATCAAAACCTAAAACCCTAAACCCTAAGCATTTTATAACAGTTTAAAAAGCGTTTTCCAGCTTTTATTTAAGTCTTTATTAAAAGCATTTATTAACGTCTTATATAACCTAAACCCTAAATCCTAAAGGTAAAACCATAAATACTTAACCCTAATAATTTTATATCATTTTGAAAGTAATTTTGTAACTTTTATTTAAGCCTTGATTAAAACCATTTACTAAAGCCTTATAAACCATAAACGCTGAGCTAAACCACCCTAAACCCTACACCCCAAACCCTAAACACTAAACCCTAAACCCTAATCATTTTATAACATTTTAAAAATCATTTTTTAACTTTTATTACAATGTTTATTAGAATAATTTACTAAAGCGTTATAAGCCCTAAACAGTAAACACTAAAATTTAAACCCCAAACCTGAAGCCCTAAACCCTAAAACTTAAATCCTAAACTCTAAGCATTTTATAACATTTTAAAAAGTTTTTTTGTAACTTTTATTTAAGTGTTTATTAAAATCATTTACTGAACCCTTATAAACCCTAAATCTTAAACCCTAAACCCCAAACCCTAAACCCTAAGCATTTTATAACATTTTAAAAAGAGTTTTTTA
>Ga0213495_10000043_pt1 | contig 14003 bp, 5 predicted proteins | sample Lodgepole_Yose_1_FD_150982 | JGI IMG/M metagenome (GOLD analysis project Ga0213495, IMG submission 150982) | Leaf-associated microbial communities from Pinus contorta in Yosemite National Park, California, United States - Lodgepole_Yose_1 | ecosystem: Host-associated > Plants > Phyllosphere >... | reverse complement strand
CACACAGACTCAAGCATACCCATGCACAGACTTAGCGCACAAACATATCAGACCACACAAACATATCGGTCCACATAGATATATCGGACAAGACCAATTCACAGAGTTCTACAGTCTTCTATATATCATTTCTTTCGACGGATATCTATCTATCTGTCCGTTCTTGAACAAACGTTTCGAAGAAAAATCTCCAGTCAGTCCAACGGATATATGTCTCCTTTCTTGAACAACGGTTTCACAAAGAAATCCGTGTTGAGTGGGCAATTCGTCCGGTCATCTTCGGCCATAGTCTCATCCTTTTCAACTTATTCGAGAACAATTCCATTATGTTGTGCGACACGTTGCTTTGTTGTTGTGATAGTGATGGATAACCACGTTACTTTGTTGTTGTGATAGTGATGGATAACAATATGTTAATGATGGATAACTATGTGATAGTGATGCATAACTATATGGTAGTGATGGATAACCGTGTGATAGCATTGGAAGACATGATAGTGACGGATAACGATATAGTAGTGATGGATAACCGTCTGAAAAAAGATATGGATTGGTTGGGTGCTTTTTAAACGAATTTGAAGTGGAGTTGGCATTGGCAGCTGCGTTTTCAGAATAAGGCTATCTTTATCCAGAATAATTTCATCATTGTGATGCCTTTTAAATCTAAGTTTCTTATTTTGATATTTTTACTAAATAAAAGTAATAAATGAATATTTTTCATCTAATTACAATAGAGGAATGAGATCTCATGTCTATATGTATGTTTTATGTTTCATTTAATTATTAACTATGTTTTATTTAATAATTAATTATGTGTTATGTTAACAAGGAAATTAATTGAGGCAGCACGAAATAATCCGCAGAGACAAGTGGATTTTATTGGAAGAGTAATGGCGAGTCAAAATTCTCATGCGTGTTAGGTATGAATTCGACTTTTTATTGCGTCCTTCAGTTGCAAAGAAAATAGTGATCCAAACAGTAATGGGATGATGTTTGTGGTTGGCTGGTTTTTATCTCGGTTGAGCAGATGCAAACAAAATCGTGATCCAAACTGAACAACCATGCTCGCTCTTACATTGAGTTACCCATTGAGCTACCCCAGCTAAATGCGAGAGGTTATCACGTACGGTCCCGGAAGACAAATGGGATATTGCCAGCCTTGAACAGCTTCACTCTTGGGTTGTAGTATAATGGACCAACTTTTTGGTTACAATTTGGTTAGATAATATTTGAATATACTTAATAATTTAAATTGTAATTTCGAACCAGAATGAGAATCTTTTGTAGAATGTGAAACTTTTTGAGTCGGAATATGTTTATATGTTTTTTTAATATATTTAATATTTTATTGTTTAAATTGTATTTGTAAAGATAATCTATTTTTTTGTTAGATTAAACTCAATTTTAAAAAAACCATAAAGTAATTAAAATTAGTTCAATTCAAGAGGCTATGGTTGGAACATAAGTATTAATTTATCTTATGAATCCTTGGGTTCCCTTGGCTCCTTTTACTACATTACTTACATATATTAACATTTCAATTTCCCTACATATACTAACATTTCAATTTACCCATTTCAATTTACCTTTGCAATTCAACCTCTATTGTCTAGCGAGACATTTTTGGTATGAGGAGTAAGATGAAATAATGAGGATAAAAATTTTAGTATGCAAATATGTTTGGGTAGGCTATTTGGAAAAATGAAAGGCTCACAAATCTGAAGTCTATTCAAATTTATGGTAATTTTGGCTTGATCAAATCTCACCTAGGTTCCTAGAAATGGAAAGACAATATATGAGATTACAATATCATTGGGAATCCAAAAGATGGGGAAAACAAGAATTTGGCTTAAATGAACAAATGTAAAATTAAGGCCCTATTTCATTATTCAATATTTCTCTATGAGATGAAAATTAGTTGAGAAGATGGAACACCCTCAATCCCCCAATTTTTCTTCTCCTCATGTATCTTCTATTTTGTAAGTTTGTTGCATATCTTTTATATTTTACATGTTATTAATGTGATATAGTTTTTTGTATGTGTACCATGGTTAGCGTTTCTATATTTATCTTGAAATCTCGATTTCTTATGATATGAAAAATTATTTTCCTCAAATCCTTCATGAGAGTTCATAATTGTTCATCCCATAGATTTAAAATCTTCCTCTTAAGGAATATGCTAGGCTTTCTATGAAGAGGATTTAGCCCTCTCACCTCCTTCGTCAAGATAATCTCCATTGAATTTTCCCTAGGTAAATCCATTGATCATTTATATCAAGGCACATTTATAGATGGTGGTCATTAATCTTTCTTCTATAAATATTTTCTCTCTTCTCCACAAAATTATGGATATCTAGGGTTAGTGTTCTTTGAAATGTTTCTAAAAAGGAACTTTTATTAATGTGTTATTTCCCCATTATTATATATTGCATAAAATAATGAATAAAAATAAAAATAAAAATTTATTTCATTATATAACCCTAATTCTAGGGTGAATGTCAACATTTTGTTGTTTTCTTGTGAGTTTCATCCATAAAAAGCTAGTTGCAAACCTTATTCTTTGCATATCTATTTTATAGTCCTAATATTTCCTTATTTATCATTACAAGACTATTTCATCCAAAGGCTATATTGTATTTCATGCCATATTATTGAAAATCTATAAAAAACTAAGCAATTAAACCTTTATAATTTACTTAGTTGGTCTAATGATTGAGTGTTTGAAATTTTGTAATTACGCCATAAGGTGTTCCTCCTGGAAGAACTCCCCTAGACTGCCACCCTGTATAGTTGGGAACTGTTTGATCAATTGTTAAATGATTGAAATATTTTCACTCATTAGATCTGACGAATGAATCCTAATTGAATTATCAACAACCTGATCTCCCAACTGCCTAAATTGTGATTCGATTCCTTTATTTCCATTTCCTTGCTTCCTTCTTGTGAAAAGGAGAGACATCTTAACTAATGGAAGCCTGAAAAGGAACGAGGAAATTGTTTTATAACAATTTTTTTTCCATTCTGGATGCCCATTTAGTGGCGGGAGTTTTCCTTTTGATTCCCCAAAGAGCTCTAGCTTTTTCCACTTACCAAACATAACTAAGACTTAAATCCTTGTTTAGGGTTTGGGGTTTGGGGTTAATAACACTTTAGTAAATAATGTTTTTTCATCTAATAGAAATAAGTGAGAGGATGGTTTTTAAATGATATGTTAGTCCTCTTTTGAATGGTCCTCTAAGGTAAATTTTTTCCTGCATTATCTACTATTGACTATGTGTTTCAATGATCAAAATTTCAATGAGAAACAACAAATTTCTTAGACCAATACCCATGATTCTTTTTAAAATAACATTCATCAAAAGGATCTTTTTTTTATTCTTTTCTATGTTGCATTATGTGTTATAAATATTCACAATGGTTTTGTAAAAGGTCATGAGGATACTCTCATTTATCATGAAGAATAAAATTTAAGATGCAATTTTGACAAGCTTAAATTGACCCCACTTTTCCCAAAAAGAAGGGGACTTTTTATAAGAGATGAAATTAGGATTTGTTTTTTCAAGGTATAATACTAAGAGGTTCCTTAATATCAACATGTGTAGAGTAATCCTGAATATGGGCATGTGTGGTATAAATTGAAGATAGTGTAACTTAAAATAAAAGAGATTATCCATGTGAGTTTATGTCATGATTGGAAATATTTTTTTATACCTCAAAAGGAATTTTAGGAAGCATTAATTTGATTTAGTGTGAGAGATATTCAGAGAACTTGAACTTATCCATTAGGAAGCATTGTCAAGCTTTTATTATATTGCATTGTTATAGTTTTCCAAAACATATTGTGATGGAGAAAACTAACCATTATATGTTTAACCCACACATTTTCCTAAATGTGATAATGCTCAAATTCACCATTTCCTTAATTTTGTTAAACTTACTTATGCCAAGAAATGTAATCTTAGAGATAATTAATATTTTTAGTATTTATATACAACTGTGCTATTAAAGTTCAAAAGGATTATGATTTGTTACAAACAAAAAATACAGGGAAGTGAAAAAGGACCATTTTTATCTTTGATGTCTTTCTTTAATTATTCTTTCTTCAAGAAGAATCTAGATTTAATTCTATATATTGAACCATTTCCAAGTTTCCATTGCTCTAGATTTCTTCAATACAATTATTCTTCATTAGTTACATATTTTCATACCTGGATATCACATGATATGTTTTAATAGCATGCCTCAAGCTTATATGTTCCTATGAAAACTTATCTTTTATTAGGTCATGAATAATACGCAAATATATTGCACTCTATTTTACATTATTTATGAGTTACAAAATATTGGACATTGATATTTTATTTAGCTCAGTAAACACATACACACTTCATTTAAGTTAAGAGTTGAAATATCTTTGTGACTTGCAAACTTTCCTTCTTTGTTCAACTATTTTTACACTTAAGTTCAAGAGTTTATGGTAATTATTCATTTATGTTAGTTATTATATATCTCTCATTAATAAAGGTATGATATCCGTCATAGTCGAGATTTAAAATAAGTCCATTCACATAAAATAACTTTCAGTATCAATATTAAAATACGTTTCATTAGGTATGCATAAAATGCATACTTATATATGTCATTTTCCATTTATTTTAAATATTTGAGCATCTTAACATAGTTTCTCAACATATTTTTTCTTGATAATGTGATGATGGAGAAGGCCTCAAGAACCTCTAACTCTATTTTATAAATATTTTTGACTTCATAGCATTTTATATAAGGATTTTCAGATTCATATATTCAACTATTTCATTATTTCCTTTGCAACCATGGTGTACTTACAAAATTCGTTTATCATCTTTTTAATTCCATCAATATATATGGTCTACAAAAGTGAAAATCCAAGATTTTATAAACATGCATTGATCTAGGTTGCTTGAATCGATTATCTCTTCATTAATTACAACATCAATTATTTGTTTATCATACCATCAATTTTAATAGTGTGGTTTCAACTTTCATGATACTATAAAACCTTATTTTAAGTTAAACTATATTCAATTTAAGCTCATGCACTCTATTTCATTTACTCATTTTAATTCACATTTTTTATCAGTTGTTAATGTTTAGGCATACATATTTGATATATCTCTTTTAATAGATATACAATGAATTTATTCTAAGAAACACAACATTTTTTGAATCTGAATCAATGCTAAATGAAGTTAAATGTGCCACATAATAAATTTTATGAGTTGTTTCCTCCGCTATTCAATATCCCATAATATCCTTTCTAGCTTATGTTTAAAAAAATAGTAACTGAATTAGGAAACTTCTAGTAATATCATGGCTACTTTTGGCAGTAGGCTTCACTATGTACTCATAAAAGGTGTATATATATCTATAACTTCTTCCTCTTTCAATTGTTTCGACATCTATTAAAAACATGATATAAAGGACTCACCTTTATCTCTTGTGCTAAATATTTATTGCTTTGGAGAATTTTGGTTTAAGGTTTTTAGGTTCATACATTAATATATTTTATTAGCTCATTATCAAATTTTGATGTATCTACATGCTCCCTTAATCAATTTTTAATCATATCAATACGCATCATAATCAAGCGAAAAGAAATCACTCTCCATTCCTTACTGTTATGATGTTTTGTGGATGATTTACATCTTTTATTACATTAGTTCTCTCTTTCTAATGCCAATGATCAAATATATGGTTGTTACATTCATGGTGAACTAAGATCATTTGTTAAAATATGTACAAAAATAACCCTTAAGTCCCACAATATGGTGTTCATTTTAATATGGAGACCCAAAATGATATACATCAGGAAATAAATCTAATATAAATAATACCAATAAGAAAATGTCTTTCGAAAAATATCAAAATAATATTTTGGGCATGTATTTTTTGATACAAATTTATATTATGATCAGGGTGAAACCTTGGTGATAACATCAATCTAAAAGCACAATAATTTTCATGTATTTTCTCATTCGTACCTAAATGGTTATTTCCAATATAGCTTCCAACCCCTTTGGTGATGGTAGAAGTTGATATACCATAATAACCTATTTACTTTTCACATAATATTATTTTGGTAAATCTATAAATGCTCCAATAATTTTCGTTTTGACACATAATGTATTTTAACAACGAGGTATGCTCAATTATATCTAGATTTTATTTGTAATAAAGTCATTACCTGGACTATCTACTCAATAAGGAAATACCCTCACATCTGAAGAATATTGATGTGAGATGTCTTTGTCATAAATCAATGGCACATAGTTTTAGGATTAATCATGGAATCTCCTATTTTGTAATATTTGGGCTCTACAAATACTTGGTGATACTTTGAATATATTCTCAATTACATATGTATCCCTATATTTCATTTTGTTCTTATTCAATGTAGTAAATATATCGTTTTAATTGGAATAATATATTAGTTGCAAGCCTATCAAGAAACTTAAACCATACTATTAACACTCTCAACAATGGTATTATCTAAATAATAATTACTTACAATTGAAATTTGTTAGATAAATATTTTTGACACTATAAAAAATTCACTAAAATGTGTTAAAACATCAACTAACCAATACATGTATATTCACTAAATTAACTACTCCTATTAATGTATTATAATACATGTAAAATTACCATTAATATAGTTTTAAGTGTTAAAATTTAAATTTTAAATGCTTAAGGAAATAGAAAGTAGGTTAATGACCCAAGGCCATGATTCTGGCACCTTGTAGACCGCTAACGGGTCATTCAAGATAGAGTAGTTTTCCTTGAATAATAGTAACAACCAAAAATGATTAGCTTTGCCAATAATGATAGACTTTTATAGTGTTGAAAGAAAGATTCATTATTGTACAAATTATATATTTATTGATTACTAGTTGTTCTTATATTACATTGGTTTAAAATTATGATATTTTTAACGCACATATAATTAAATATTATATTAATTATGTGTTTAACATAACGATTATTTTTACGTGTAGTATAACTTATAGAGGAAATAGCTTTTATCATTATCATTTTTTTAATTAATTTCAATTTAAACCAAATTCTAGCAGCTATTTTTAAAAACTTGAGTTTAAGTTGTTTAATTTGTAGAATTTGAGTCCCCCAAGGTTTTTCCAGGGTGGCTCAATTAATTTATGAATTCAAAAATGTATTTTAGACAATAAAAAATCAGAGTCTTTCTTGAGATTGTATCCCAGAATGAAAAAATACTATTTTGTCTATAAATTAGACCTTATTTATATATTTAAATATTTTTTAACTCATAGATTTTATCATATTTCTTTGGAACTTTCCTATTCGATATTCTTACATTGCTCAATCATTTTTATTACTAGCTTTATATGGATAACTAATTCAAGTGTTAATGATATTTTATGTTATCACATTAAATACTTACCTCTAACACTTGAAGCTTTCTACTCAATGTTGTCAACAAAATATTTGGTATTATATTTTTTGAAACAATTATGAAGGATAACTATGCATAAAATGAGTTGAATTTGGCCTGTAGCTAAGAAATTTTTTCACTAGTATAAGGTTGAACATCTTTACCTAGCACTCATAATTGTGCACACATACGATACATAATTGTTAATCGAAATTTGAAAACAATATTTGAAATCAAATTTAAATTAGATAAATATATAGTAAGATATTTTATAATAGTATTTATTATTTTTATACTAATATTTTATGGATAACTTCTATTAATGTGTTTCAAATTAATACATTGAATACTTATCTTCGACAAGTGAAGCTTTTAACTCAATTGAACTCTTACATGTTAGCGTGAATATTTTATCGTGGCAATCACAATGTTGCAGAAAAAATTGTTAATGGAAATTTGAAAATAATAATTTGGCAGCCATTTAATGAAAATTTGGGAACGCACTATTCATCCCAACAAATAGTAGAGTGTCATCTTGGCTTGCCTCACTCCAATTAAAAATTAACGCATAGATTTCAAATTACATGAATGATTCAGGTAATAGCCATGTGGTCTTGGGAAGATGCATTAACCTCGAGTATTTGGGTTTATCACACAATCTTATCCTTGTTTGACTCCTACTCTTAGACACTGTCTCTGAGCTTTCAAGACATAAACATCTAGATCTCTCCACAAATAACTTAAGAGTTTGGACCCTGCCACTTTCCCCCAACTACCATAGTTGCAAGTATTAAACATTTTCTCCATTTTTCTAATGCTAAAATTCCATCCTTTTTAGGGAATCTTCTGAACCTTTTACAATTTAACTTAACCAAAAATTTTCTCACCAGAGCCATGCCTTTTGAGCTAGGAAATTTGAAGAACCTATACCATCTATGACTAGTGGGTTGCAACCTCATCGGAAAAATTCCTTGGATGTTGTTGTGTCAGGTAATGATTCTGCTTCCTACAATCAGTTCTATCATTTAATAGATTCTAATGAAATATGTATCAAAATATGTTTACTCCAAATGTATAGAGCGACACTATAAAATAAACCCTTACCATTTTTATGATACTTGGGATATCGATATATGTCTCCATTACCTGCTCATCATGATAAGAATAACATTTATTCTATTATCTCTTTCTTGGTTTATTCTCTTTTGAATCAGGTAATTTCTATCTTTGGCTATTGTTGTCAGTTGATTTCTTCCACTACTCTAATTCTCTTCTCAAGTAAGACAAAAATACTTTCCGCAATTGAAATTTGAGACAAACATTTAAAATTGAATGCTAAACAAATAATATAAAAAAAATCCTCAACACGGGTACGTCAGTGAATCTGACAGATCTTTCTGTATACATTGAAAGTGTTATTGGAACTTAGACATCCTATTTTAGAAGATAATTCTAATTTCTACTAAGAAAGAGGACAAAACTAATGATAGTCACAATTAAGTTTGTGAAACAATAAGCATAATAGCTTAAATGGGCTTGGCACACCAACATTAAGGCCCCAAGTGATCTAAAAAATATATGCCATTATCATATTATCTAATGGGAGAATTATGAGTAATCATCAATATTGTTTTATAAAATCTGAGAAATATCCAATTAAGTTTGTGAAAGAATAAGCATAATAACTGAAATGGGCTTGACACACCAACATTAAGGCCCCAAGTGATCTACAAAATATATGCCATTATCATATTATCTAATGGGAGAATTATGAGTATTCATCAATATCATTGCCATAGATTGACTCCCATAAAATGCTCTTTCGGTCAATGTCAATTGTCAAAATATCATCTACATAATTCTCAACATTTTTTATATTACCTTCTAATGGAATTTAATTTGAAGGAGCTACACTTGATTCACCTCTACCTTGACTATGTTAATCCACTTTAAGTATATATAGGTTATAGTTAATGTGCTAAGTATTAAAGCTGATGTGTGTTGTGACTTTTTAGGAGTTACAATGTCTTTATTGTGACACTGTACTAGGGGGGAATAATTTCTAGAATTCATTGTGTTAAAGATCACTGTGCACTATGGTTTACCTAATTTTAGGGTTTGTATGTTAAGGATTATAAAGTAATCAATGCCATTTTTTGTTAATGGTAATAGTTGTTAGAGGTGGCATTGTGGAATATTTGGTTTACCTAATTTTAGAGTTTGTATGTTAATGATTATAAAGTAATCAATGTCATTTTCTCTTAATGGTAACAGTGGTTAGAGGTGGAATTGTGGAAGAGTTTGTAATTCTCTAAGAGTACTAGTGGTCACTGTAAAATAGGGGTTATATGGGTTATGGGACATCTCAGTTTTTTGGCATTCATAATGCCTTTTGGTTAAGGGACACATATTGTCTTAAACAATTAGTGGAAGTTAATATATAGGGCAATAAATATGAATATCTAATAATAAATTTATTATAATTAGAGAATTTAAAAATAAATATATTAATATATTTATTCTAAAATCAAAATATTATTGGGAAGCTCAGTGGATGCTTCCATATGATTTCCCTCATTGTTGTAATCATACAACTAATGGACCTTACAAAAATAAGCCCTGAAAGATTTAATAACTAGGGCTAGGGTTTTGCAACACTCTTAAAAATATTGAAAAAAATTAAGTTATCCAACAATTTGAGATAAATAATTTATTTGTATAATGTATCATTCAAAATGTTTGAATCTAAGATTATTTAGAAAAAACTATAAATTAATTGTCTTTTTATTATTAATTAAAAATACTGTTAATCCATATGACTTTTATTTATTAGAGAATAGTATTATTAATGGATATGAATTCTTATATGGAATTTTGTTGTTAAGGAACCTGCCGTTTTGACAATTTTACTATATAGCAAAAAGAACAATAATTATAATTACCCTCATTGCTCATTCACAGTTCTGTGAATTCATTTCCATTATTCAAGGCGTCATTGAGATGTTGTTTAGATAAAGTTTTAGAGGACGTCCACCGTTTAGGTCGCTTATATATAGATTCACCCTTTGAATTGATGCGTTAACTTTGTGCATTTTCTTGCAAGAAATTCACATTTTTTGTTTAATTTCACCAATAACTTTCTAAGGCTTCTTTAATTTTTTTTGTAAGATTTTTTATTTTTAAATTTAACTGTTTTTTTTCTATGACATTGGAGAATAGAGTTAGTCAAAAATTTAATAAATTTAAGTAATATTTTTTAAATTTAACAATTGGATTTTTCTTAAATGTGACAGAAATATTCAAGAATGCAAATTATTTTCTTGTTTCTAAATATAGTCATTATCGTTTTGCTTTTCTAAACTTTCAAGGCTATAATTAATATTTTCTAAATTTAACCATTAAAACTAACAGCTATTATGTTTTTACTTTTAACTTTCACAAATGTGATACAATGGTAGAATAAAAATATAATTTTCAAACTATTGTTTTTTTTGCTATATAGTAAAATTGTCAAAATGATAGGTTCCTTAACAACAAAACTCCATATAAGAATTCATATCAGTTAATAATACTATTCTCTAGTAAATAAAAGTCATATGGATTAACAATATCTTCAATTAATAATAAAACGACAATTAATTTATAGTTTTTTCTAAATAATCTTAGATTCGAAAATTTTGAATAATACATTATACAAATAAATTATTTATCTCAAATGTATAGATAACTTAATTTTTTTCAATATTTTTAAGATTGTTGCAAAACCCTAACCCTAAATACTAAATTTTAAGAGCTTATTTTTGTAGAATCCATTAATTATATAATACAACTGTCCTTAAAAAACTTGTACGGTTAGTATCTCATACCCGAGTTTTAAAAATAGTCAAAAATAGTCCGAAGCAAAATCATTATGTGAACATCACATGGAGCCATAAATAATAAAAAGCAATTTGAAACATTATTTAGTATTTATTGCTTAGGCTCCTTTCAAAGCCGTGCGGAGTCGGTCTCACTATTAGAAAAAACCAACGCGATTTTCAAATTTTAAATATACCCAATCTTCTAAACGTAGTGGGCACCCGTAATTTGTTATAATCTCTGACAGTAAAGCAGCATATTCCACTCGAACAATGGCTACTGCGTTTGTTATATGTCAAGTTGGTTTTATTCTCGGACAAAAGCAACGTTTGTCAGCGTATTACACTCCGGTATGTACGGGCGCGTGTTAGAACATAATTATGATGGTCAAATTTGTTATATATTTCCGACCATAAACCAACCTATAACACTCGGCGATGTATAACCGTTAGCGTGGATGACCTTCAAAAGGGCGTGGGAACTACATATACCCGGTAGCCCGGAGAATATAATCGTCGAAGGAAGTAGGCAAATTCTTATCATTTTGAAGTATTTTTTTCCTAATCTATCTATATTCAGATTGGCAAGTCTGTGTGATTAGACGTGTGGTTGGTTTTAGTGCGAGTCATTGAGTAAATCTGTTGTTTGAGTATGTACATCTCTGTGCGACAGTCATGTCATTTTTATGTGTGTGATTGTATGCATGAATGATTTTAAGTTTTATGATGGTATCGAATTTAATTGAAAATGTTATAGGTTTAACTAGGTGTTTGTTGCAGATTTAACTACCTGTTCATTTCTTCGTAACTTGTTCATGTCATCTTATGTTACAGGAGGATGGTAATGTTGATTTTTGGTAACCTGTTCATATCATCTTATGTTGCAATGAATGTTTATTTTCTCGATGAATTGACTGGACTTCAATATAATGCAAACTCTCTTTTCCAGATGAATTCGAGGTATAGGTATGTAATACCTTCCATTCCCATCTCATTCAATAGAATAGATTACCGGTAATGGCTCCATGAATTTGTGATGAATCTGATATATAGACTAAATTCAATATTTTTATGAATAACAATTTCCAGAAACATTTTTAATAATTGAATTACTTTGTAGTTTAATTTAATATATCATATTTCCCACAAGCTTGACTAGTATGTTTAATCAGTTTTTAAGTTTTTATGATATGTTCTATTAAATTTTTATTGGTTTGATAGTCGTTTAATCAATCCATCGCGTTTAATCAACTCACCTTTGCTCGTGGAATTAAAAGTTATTTTTGTTTCCATCAACTTAACCAGATTATTTCATTACTCGATTAACTCATGACACAATTTTTTTAATCAATTAAGCTCGCATGCGTGTGAAAGTAAAAACTTAATTTAATTAGAATTGAACTCCCACCTGCCATCTAACTCAACTACAATTTTCACCTAATTACAAGATATGTAATATTATTAAGCTCCATTTCAAATTATTGTTTTAATATATTGAGCACTCATATCAAATCTGGTCTATTACAAGATTTAATATTCATAGCTAATTACAAATTATCTAATATTATTAAGTTCGATTTAAAATTATTGTTTTAACATATTAAACGTCCATATCAAATCTTGTCTATTAAAAAATAATATTTGCCTTTACTTACCATGACTGTATAAATATTTTTTCACTAGTAAGCTTCGATTAAATATGTCCGTAATACTCGAACTTAAATCTTTTGTACAGCATGAGCATATAGATATACATAAATCTCGTTGTACTTGATTGGACATGTGATAAGGACCTGTAATATCTTATCCACAAGAAGATGAAGCACCTGCTGTCTCCACCTTGGAAGGGCATCTTCTCCCCATGATTCCTTCTTGTGATGGATAGCATTTATGGATAATTCCTTCTGCAACTACGGAGCATTAATTGATAATTTTGTTCGCACGTTTGAAATGCTAATCACTTGTTTGGAAGTCTGGTTTATAATTATTTTTCTTCAACATTTTTGTTAATCCTCATCTATCGCTATCCATTAAATTTTCTTCCTAGTTATAAATAACAATAACAACAAAAGCTGAATGGTTACAATTTCGAAACACCATTCTTTTATGGTATAATGGTGATCGATTAGTTGAAACAAAGCGCTCAGAAGTACCTATAGTGGTGATCAATTAGTTAAAACAGAGCGTTATAGGTAAATTATCTTAATGCAACTTTAGATTAGAAATACATCTTAACAGCAAAGATTAGATATTTCTCGAGATTGACTAATAAATATTGACGTTTGATATTAGTTATATAAATTTTATTATTTAGATTGTTGTTTGCTTAATTAACTATTTATATTGCATTTTTTTAAACATAGATTGTTTGTTAAATTAATATTTATGTATTGATGGGTGAATTATTATTGTAAAGAAATATTAAAATATGTAAGTAGTATTATAATTAAAGAGAATGAAATGATATGTATTTATTTCTTCTTTTTATATTTTTTTTAGGAGGATAAGGAGGAGGAGGAGGGGATGACGTGGACGACAGGGAGGAGGAGGCGGGGGGTATAGGATGTGGGGGAGCACACAGAGGGGGAGGAGGATGAGGAATAGGACATGCAGGAGGAGGCGAAATAGGTAGACAAGGAGGCAAAGGAGGGGGTGGAGTAGGAGGAAGGGTACGAGGGGGAGGCAGTGGGAGACGAGGT
>Ga0213495_10000040_pt1 | contig 14697 bp, 8 predicted proteins | sample Lodgepole_Yose_1_FD_150982 | JGI IMG/M metagenome (GOLD analysis project Ga0213495, IMG submission 150982) | Leaf-associated microbial communities from Pinus contorta in Yosemite National Park, California, United States - Lodgepole_Yose_1 | ecosystem: Host-associated > Plants > Phyllosphere >... | reverse complement strand
CATTTTGCTTATATATATATATATATTACATGCAACTTTCATTTATAAAGTAACTTCTTTGTAAAAGTGTTTATCACTTGTTTTATAAAAGTAGGTAAAGTAATGTATTTGTATAAGTGAGCTTATACCTAAAGTTAGTGGGGGTTTTTTAATTATTAAATTTTCACATCATCTACAACCATACACGTGAACTATACTTACCATTTGGTTATTTGTTATCATTATTGCCTTTTTTTAGTGACATAACCTTCATATTTGAAACCCACTTTTAGAGCTTTTTCAAATATTCAATTTTTTCTAGAGATGTCCATTTAGCTAGTCAATTTCAACTTTTGAAACCATATTATATATATTTTGATATGGCCGCTCCAAGTGAACTTTGTCTTACTCGTGTTGTAACATGATTAGTTTTGATTAAACTGGGTGATCAAACAATTTCTACTATGTATTCTCTGGAATGATTGGATCTCTTAAGATTCACTAGCCAAAAAACATGTAGCCATATGGCTTCATTGTTTTCACCTCATTTGATTGATAGTTTTTCTTCATCATGAATTTGTATTTTGTGTAATTGTTGTATGAATAATATAATCCGTGGACAATACATTTTTCCGTGAATGGTTTACGTTTCAAAACTGATAAGTAGGGTTTATCATTAGGATTTAACTAAAATAGACAAAAAAAAATCCATAAAAATAGTCCAACAATGCTATTAAGACTGTAATTTTTTTGTGTGTGACATAGAATGCAAGGTAGGGGTGGTGTTCTAATGGTTTCTTATTCTAGTTGTTATTCCTAAGGCTGGATCAAGTTCATGATCCACTGATCCAACTCATGATCTAACTCAGATGAGAAAGACTAAGCCAAAGCCCTCTCCTACACCCAAAAAGAGCTCTCGAGTAGCAACTTCCCCACAGGGTAAGATTTTCCAAGATTAAATTTTGGCTACCACAATGTTGTTAAAACTTCAATTTTTCAGTGTGACATAGAATGAACAAACTCAATTTTGGCCAAACAACAAAAGACAATATTGATTATGATTTATTTCTCACATTTTGTAGAGAATAATATTTTGGCCATTTGGAAGAGGCAGACAAGTTCTTGTAATAATAGAAAGAAAAATGTATTATAGATATGTTATGTCCATAACTAATAAATCTCCCCACAAGACAATTACATCTCTTCAACTCTCTTTCCGGAATTTGTATGGTCATGTATGGGGTCTCTCCAAACCAAATGCCAACAACTTGTATTTATTTCCTAAATGGTTGAAGTCTCTCTCTCCTGGCCGAAGTTTGGATTTTGTGTACATCCATGTTTGTCCTCTAGTAATCATTTCCATAGTTTATTATCAGATGGATTGATCAACTATATTGATTGTTAGGGAGATGGAAAGTTCCAAGGCAAAATAATGATCAGTGATGGGTCAATTATAACTCATTGATATGAATAAGTGGCACTAATTCCTACTGCACATGTTGATGGAAGATGATTTTATGGTTGGGTAAAGCTTGGATCTCTAAGTTGTCTCACATTTCAATATTTCAATATAGTTTGTTTTGGTATAGGGCTCATAAACTCATGGAGCAATTGAGCTCTGGACACCATTCTTTAATAAAGAATCTATGTGGTGAGAAAACTCATACCCTGGAAGAATGGATTTATGTATTAGCAATTGACCCATTGGCAATTTTGTTCATAGTAAATGGCAATCATAAAAATTTTACTTATTTTTTCTCTACTACTCTTTCTCTTGCTGAGTTTCATTTGCAACATGTGGTGCAATTACTTGTTTATAATCCTTGTATCATATCAGATTATGGAATGTCTAAAAAAACACATCTCTATAAACCTATAATAAGTTGTTATATTCTCTTCTTTTAATTATTAAACAATCATAACTCAAATTCAAATGTTAAGCTTTACTAACTTCTTTTTGAGTGAAATTATTTCTACAATATGTTGTTAAACTTTATGTTATTCATCTTGTTTTTACAATTATATGAATATGACAAGAGTTTTAAGACTTTTGGTGTTTGGAATCCATTTGCAACAGTAAAACACAAACCTAAAAAGGATTTAATTATAAAATTTACTAAATAAAAATTTGTAAAAAAACATTAAACAAAATATGGAATGAGATATTACATGGTATCTGCATTTTCTATCAGATTTGCAAAACTAGTAGAATGTATATAAAAGCTTCCTGTTTTGAAATTAAACTTTAAACCTCTTCCCAATAACTCAATAACTCAAGATTGATAGAATGTATATTATAACTTTAAATTTTACAAATTAAACTTTATCCCTGATCATTTCATTATATGTCTATAAATTAAAATTTTAAAATTAAATTTGTTATCTTTTTAATTTACAAAATTATAACTTTAATTACATACATTTAAATTTTTTCTTTAATTTTACGGGTTTTCGAATAGGTAATATTTTGTATATTAATAGAAACGCTCATAGTGCCGATCTTATAGGCAACGGTAGTTAGTTTATATTCCGTTTGTGTGGAAAAATTAAATGTTCAATAAATATTCAGGTTTGTGTAGAAAAACTAACTTCGTTATCTTCCTTGTGTTTCTTGAAAATTTAACATTTACTCGTTTAATAGTAGTGTGAGGAAATGGTGATGAGGCAACCTTATACAGACTTACCATTCAGTTAATATTTTCCTGGAATTTCCCTCGTTTCATGTCCAGCTGACACCCGCAAGACTTCTCTACCCTTCAAAATAAGCACCGCATCAAACCTGCATGCAAGACTTCTTTGTCCTGCAAAACCTCTACAATCCCCACATTAAACATGCATGCAAACAAAGAGACCGAATCCCCTTTATGTTTCTATTCCTCATTACACGTTGGTTGCGTGAGACTACAAATATATATACGCATCAACTTTTGCAGATATTTATTTGTGTAGCCATTTACTGATCAATTGCAGCAGAAATGGGTTACAGACTTACCGTGGAAAGGTTTGTGTGTATAATTCTTGCTACTGTGCTGTCTGCTCATCATCAGTTTGTGTTGGGTGAGTTTGACTACAAAGATGCTCTGCATAAATCTATTCTGTTTCTGGAGGCTCAACGTTCAGGGAAACTGTCCAGCAGTAGCAACAGGATAAGCTGGAGAGGAGATTCTGCTCTAACAGACGGACAAATCCAAAATGTAATAACAATATCTTCTCATTTTGGTATTGCCATCTGTTCCGGATTGTTTTAGAAACGTTGTTTCCTGAATGTTTTAGAAGTGTTGTTAATCATACCCAAAATGCCAAAATAACGACGCTGATCTTATCAATGCGAAAATAACGAGGGTATCTATTTTGGCGAAAACAATTGATACTCCACCCACAACTTATTTAGATCAAACAATTGATCTCTCGGAATTGATTTCTCAGCACTATCAGATTTCAGGATATTCTGAAAATATACAATTAAGTTATTAACATAAAGATCCCCGCAACCCACCTACAATGTGAATTCTTACTCCAAAATTTAGAGTTATGAGTTTGCAACAGCTTGATTTCTATCAACATTCTCTGTCCATATAAATTAGGAATTGATTATTTGGTGCAGATCTTCAAGAAGTCTGGAAAGATACAATGATGTTCAACATGGCTTTTACTGTGTATTTATGTAGGTGGATTTGGTGGGCGGTTACTACGACGCTGGGGATAATGTGAAGTATGGGTTTCCGATGGCATTCACCGTTACCATGTTGGCATGGGGAGCCCTTCAGTACAGAGATGAACTTGCAGCAGCGGGAGAGTTGGAGAACGTTAGGGATGCCATTAAGTGGGGAACTGATTATTTCATCAAAGCAAGCGCCACCGAAAACCAGCTGTGGGTTCAGGTGAGTTAATTACCATCCCAACTAAATTTACTCATGGATCACAACAAAATTTACTAAGGATCACACCAAATAGCAATTATGAATTTAGTTATGGTTTTGTTTTTAGGTGGGAGATCCAACTGCAGACCATAACTGTTGGGAGAACCCAGAGAGGATGGACACTCCAAGGACTTTGTACAGAATAGATACATCCACTCACGGGACAGAAATTGCAGCAGAGACTGCTGCAGCATTGGCCGCTTCCTCCGTCGTCTTTGCAGCCATTGACAAACCTTATTCCATTCTCCTACTCCAAAGAGCTACTTCGGTATAAGATTATGCGTACTCTAAAATCACTTATACTGTTTTATTGCTTTAAAACAGCGATCGCAGATTTGAGAGATATTGAGATATTTTAGAGGAAGGTTAATGGTTTAATTTCTTTTCACTATTATATTCTATTCTTAGAATTTAGAATCTAGATAACTTTAGTAATTAAAACAAACCTATGATAGGAATTTCTTTTCACTGTTCTGTTCTTGGAATTTGCAATCTAGATAAATTTAGTAATTAAAACATATGATCGGTCATATTTGTTTGTGGATGAATGTTTTTCATAACTTTTATTTTAAATTTAATTTAATGTCTCTATTTTTGGAATATTTTGGGATCAGGGGTGAGATTACTTAACTTATTTGAGGTTTCTTAAGTTTTTTATGATTGCAAAATATTCCAAAAATCTCTTTAAAATGTCCATTTTTAACATGCCTATAAAATTCGTGTCTTAGATTCAAAATTGAAAATTAGTTTAATGAATTGTCTTTTCCAACATTTTAAAATACTCATATAATTGAATACTAATTTAGTACAGCTCTTTCGTTCATGTGTTAGATTCAAAATTGAAAATTAATTTAATGAATTTTCTTCTCCAACTTTTTATGATACTCATGTAATTGAATATGTCATTTAGTACAGCTCTTTCGTTTTGCTGACCAGTACCGGGGAACATATCATGGAGAATGCCCTTTCTATTGCTCTGTCTCAGGCTATGATGTATCTTTCCTTAACATTATAAATTTTACTTCCTTTTTCACTTCACACTATTATTTATTTAAACTACAGAGTGAGTAACTTCTTGAAGTCTTCTTATTCCTCTACTATCTAACTTACAGGACGAGCTTGCATGGGCAGCAGTGTGGCTATATAGAGCAACTGGATTGCCATATTATACCAAATACATACTCCACCAGAATTTTTGTACTTCCAATGAGTATGAGTTCAATTGGGATCTCAAATGTGCAGGAGTTCAAATCCACCTATCTAGTGTAAGTCCATATTCACATAAACATATGAATCACCAAATGTTCAATTGAGAAAAAGTTTAAGACTCACCACTTGACCTTCAACTGACCACATCCTCATAAAATTAATAAACCTGGCAGCTATATTTCTCCGGAGAAACCAACCTGGAAGTTTTCAGAGGCCAAGCAGAAGCGTTCCTCTGCTCAGTTCTTCCACAAAGTCCTCAATTCAAAAATTCCATCACACCTGGTAAATGGAAGTTTCTCCCTATCATGCTCCGAGTTTCAAAATTAATCTCATTAACAGTGTTTGTATCTGTTGAGTTTCAAAATTAAGCTCATTAACAGTGTTTGTATCTGTTGCACTTGTACAGGAGGTTTGTTGTTTGTCAGAGATGGTGCAAATACACAATATGCTACAGGCACATCATTCCTTGTATCAGTTTACAGTGACTTACTGTCACGATATAAGCAATACCTGCAATGTGGCGATCAAACATATGAACCAAGCATTCTTATTGCATTTGCCAAACAACAAGTACATATACATATTATAATTTTTCAAGTGTTGCAAAATATTTAATTAATGAGGAGAAGAATTGAGCATACTTGTATATCCATTCCAGCTTTCTCAGAGTATAAGAGATTCAAAGTTAAATAAATTTGATTTGTTTTTTCATATCATAATTTCAAAAAACCAGCAAATTAGTAGCTAACAAATCCACTTTGTATATGTAAATTGCAGGTGGATTACATTTTGGGCAAGAATCCTGCTCGTATGTCTTTCATGGTGGGTTTTGGCGACAAATATCCACAGCAAGCTCACCACAGAGGGTCCTCCATAGTTTCGATATACGAGGATTCCAGAAAGATATCATGTACCGAAGGTTTCACTTTGTGGTTCAACAGAGATGCACCAAACCCAAATGAATTGACAGGTGCAGTTGTGGGAGGACCTGATCGCTATGACGGGTTTGAGGATAGCAGGGCTGATTCCACCAAGCTTGAGCCCACAACGTATACCAATGCTGCTCTGGTGGGAGTCCTGGCTAAGCTCCAAAGCAACATCATGGAATAATCGACATAACAGGGTCGATTCGTGCAAGCTTGAGCCCACAACTTATATCAATGATCCTCTTGTAGGAGTCCTTGCTAAGATCCGCAGCATCAGCATGGAATCACGGACCTAAGTTCAAAATGTTATGCTAGTAATATCTTTTACTAAGTCTGTATTCTATATGCAAATCAGAGTCGGTGGTAATATATATGAATTTTGGTATTTCTGGGCTCCATAATTGCTTTTTTTCATTTCATCCTGTTGAATCCTATAATCAGATTGAAGACTTGTTTTTACATCTTAGATCCCATATGCAGATTGAAAATTCTTCTATCTTTAAATAGTAGTGATATTAGCTTAGAATAACATGGTGTATGAGAGTCTCGGAAGATTCTGTGCCATCGTGTTATATATGTGAGCATATAGGGAATGTGTGATCATAGGATTTTTGTTCCATGATGTTATATAGGAGCATTTAGGAATGTGTAATCATAGGATTTATTTGTTTATTAATGTATAGATTGCTCTTGGATTTGCACGAGCCGGGAATTTGCACTTGGTTATAATGTATATCTGTTTTAAATAATATGAATATATTATAATTTCTTTTAATGGTGTTTAACTTTAAAATAAAAGTAGGGAGGATGGATAATTTGAATATAGGTTGGAAATTTATAGATATCCTACAACAAATATTGGAGTATATGAGCATTGCGGAATATAGATTTTGATTTGTGTTCAGTTTACAAAATATGCAAGTGATATAAATGTTGTATAAAAGTATATGTACTGTGACAAAGAAATAGATATTGTGATAAAGAAATACACTTTGTTAAGATGGGAGAATAGAGATTTAGTACTGATATAGAAATTTCAAGAATAGGGTTCAAGTACAAAATATAAGTAGGGAGAGATGGACCACTTGAATATAGGTTGGGAATTCATAGATATCATATAACAAACATTAGACTATATGAGCGTTATGAAATACAGACTTTGGTTTGTGTTTAGATTATGTTTTTTAAAGAATGTATATTGATATCACCACTTTGTATAAAATTATATGTATGTGATAAATAAATAGACATTGTTAAGACGCTGATACTTTCTAACTCCATCATGTAGACATTGCTAAAATGACATCCAGATAGAGAAACAACCATCCACTAGATTTCATGGGTACCCAACCATTGTACTTTGCTTCATTAGGATGTCCCTTCATGTACATGGTTCATTCAACTTCTTGCACTTCCTATATTATACAACCAATATGGTCCATTCAAGTCTTTCCAACCAACACATGTCTCGCTCCTAGTGTTAACGAACTTCCTAATAGAGACGATAGAACTAAACTAGACAACTCCTCTATATGGCCACACCCTCCTATAGATTTCCCTTTGTTTTCTCTACAATATGATTTATTATTGGTTTAATATAGTTTGTAAATGTTTTTATCTTTTATTTTGTTTTATTTGATTGTATATAATGAATTTTTACAATTTTGCATAGTTTCCAATTAATTTGATGACAATTATTTCCATTCCAAATTTATTTATTTTTCATATCATTTGATCTAATTTATTTCCTATTATTTCATAAAAGTGCCAAAAAATTGATTGAAAAATTCTTGGTAACGAGATCCAAATCAAAGAGTTCAAAGCATTGATCACATGGGTGTTTTTAAAGATTTTGATTAAATTCATATGCAAGTAATTTGAATCTGGATCATGTATACACATTGCTAATATAATTTTATGAGCTCTCAATTCCTTAAATCTAGATCTAGAGGAATTGTTGATAGATTATTTGTATTTGGATCTGGATAAGGTAAATTATGTCTAAAAATAACTTTCATAACTTACATCATATATATTAGGATTTGGATCAAACTTAATATATCATTATTTGAAATTTCCAAATCCTTGATACTGGACATCCAAATCCAAAGCTTTCTTTCACCTAATATTTCATAGATTTGAAATAACATGGTGGACAATGAAATGAATCTAACCAAATTTTGAGTGCATTTATGATGACATGTAATATGACATGTCATATTACATGTCATCCCATATGGTCAATGACTGATTTAATTTATTAAGCATACTAATGACTTGGTATGATGACATATACATTGACATGGTAGTTTTGACATAGGTGTTAAAAGTATTCAGATTTCATGAATTCATTGTATCTGGATAAGTAATGATTTAATGGAATTTATTGTGGTGTTATGCATTCTAAATTTTATTTTCTATCTAACTATATAGAACTAGGAATTTGTTTTGAATTTTTCATATGTACTATTTGTATATGGATCCCGATCATTTATTTTCTCACTTCATTCTTCCTAATTCCATATTATTCCTTTCCACTTCAAGTACCTGGATAAAGGATTTTATATTATTATTTGGATATTGACAATCCATATATGGATTAAATTTTATGGGCCTTACACAAGTCTTATGGATATCGAGGTATCCGCTTTGTTTTTCACATTCAAATTGTTTTGTTTAGTCCATGTTACCTGTGAAGTTCTTCTCCATGTTAGATAAAACTACTCAGCTATTCGTGGGCTAACCAATGGATTATTAGAGATAATCATGTATGGAATCTACTAGACACTCGCATGCTTTTGCTGATGTGTCATCTACCATAGTATTTCTATCCATTACATATTTTCAGATCCCAAATTTTTGTATACTAGTCTAGTATATGATTAAGATTAAAAGAATACATTGTAGTCCATATTGCATAATATTGTGCAAATGAATTATGTTTGGTGAAGGATAACTTATAAACTCTTTGTAACCATTTCACCCAATGAATATGGGATTAATATTTGAATCTATTATTTGTTTATGATTACTTGCGTAAATATAAAATTATTTAACTATTAACATACTAGCTATTACTTTTTGTACATTTGGCAAATATTTTCCAGACTGAAATAATATGAATGATAAAGAAAATATAAAGAATAAGAGAATACAATAAATAGTAGAAAAATAAAAAGAAAAAAACCTACTTGCATACAAATAAACACTACTACATATTCAAAATCTTGAATCAAATACAAATATCTGTATAACAAATTACAATTTGTTACTAACCATAAGAATTTGAAAAATGGAAAATTATATCGACATCATTGTTTGAAAGGAATAATAGTATGCTTTTATCCAACATTTTTCATAAGAAATATTAAAATTATACTTGGAAAGTGGAATTTGTTGTAACGAAAAGAAGATAAAATTGAATGTACTTTATTAATTATGTCATTTAAGAGGAAGTTATTTTGAGAAACAAAGAGAACCAAAATTTAGATTCCAAAGTTTGTATAATTTTATCAATTCTTAATAAATGTATTTTATTAAGTATGCCATTTAAGAGGATGCTCTTTTGAGAAACAAAGAGATCGAAATTTAGATTCCAGAAGCTTGTATAATTTTATCAACTCTTACTCATAAATTTCTTAATGCTAAATTGAAACGTCATATATCTTTGGAGAAGACTTCTATGGCAATGTGTTGTTATATATTTTGTATTTCTATCAAGGTTCAAAATTTCCATATTCTTTTTTCAATTAATATTTCAAAATTTTTTAATGATAAATGGAAACGTCATATATCTTTGGAGAAGACTTCTATGGCAATGTGTTGTTATATATTCTGTATTTCTATCAAGGTTCAAAATTTCCATATTCTTTTTTCAATTAATATTTCATATTGGATACAAGAATATGTATGTGATTTTTTAAATAAAAATATATTTTTAAAATATTAATATATATTTTTGTGCTCAATCTTTTATTGATTTTATTAATATTTAATTTAATTTTGTAATTAATTTTCTTTTCTTGTGTTTTATCTCAATGTACATGTTTCCGGTCAGGATAGGTAATTAGACATAATATTTCTAACATATACATATAGTTATATTTTAGAAATTTTAATGTTATTTTTCTAATTTAATTGATATTAAATTTATTCCAATATGTTAGGTGGAAGTTATACCAAATGAGAGCATTTAAATGTTATTTTTCTAATTTAATTGATATTAAATTTATTCCAATATGTTAGGTGGAAGCTATACCAAATGAAAGCAAGTCCAACGGGGACTTGCCATTAAATGATTCTAGCTTGTTGTCGCTGGAATTTGTTTTCCAACAATCAACATGCTAATTTGAACCATAAGGATATTGTTTAAGATGGTTTTATAATAAAATAATCAACTATAAATCTAAATTTAAGATGAATTAGCATACACACTTCAAAGCTATTGAATAAAGTTAAGATGAATTTTCATATACATTTCAAAGTTATTGAATAAAGTTAAGATGAATTTGCATATACATTTCAAAGTTATTGCATGTTATTCAAGCTACTTTTTATTGAGAGCAGAATTTTATATATATATATATATATATATATATATATATATATATATATATATATAACAAAAAAACAAATTTTATAGAAATACTCAAACAAATTAAGTGATTATGTATGATTGTATGTTATTAATACTAATGTAGATCCATCTTACATCTATTAATCACTAAGTGGAATAAAGGTCAATTGCAACACCAATTTATTTGTGACTAAAAGATTGAGATTTAGATGGATTTATGTGAGTTTATTTTCTTATGACTATTATGGATGATGAAAAAATAAAACTTTATGAACTTTATTTTTCAATTGAATTTATAATGATTACAATACACTACGCATCTCTCCTATACCATGTTTAAAGTGCACATGTTTACTCTTGCTGGGCAAATGAAATATGGAGTGCATAACCCTTTACCAATTGTGTTTTTGAATAATAATAATATATTATCATGGTTGTGATGGAATGAATAGCCATATTATCAATGCCTTGGACATGAACATTGGTTTTTTTCCCTTGGAAAAATATGGAGTGCATAACCCTTTACTAATTGTGTTTTTGAATAATAGTAATATATTATCATGGTTGTGATGGAATGAATAGCCATATTATCAATGCCTTGGACATGAACATTAGTTTTTTTTACCTTGGAAAAATTTGGGGAGATCAACCCGAAGGGAATCTTTTAAAGCCCGTCAGCGAGACTAGTAGGGCCTAACCCCAAGGGCATCAAGGAGAATTTCTCGTGTGACCTCCCGATCGGGGAGGTACTTAACAACGAGGACTCAAATATTTGAGCTAACCCTTGGGGCTTGGAAATGAACATTAGTTGTTTTCAATTCTAGTGAATATAATTCATCTCTGGGAACAAATTTTGATCTCTTCTATGAATCATAGGAAACTACACTCAATCATTCCCAACAAAGAACAAACGTTATACTGAATTTATTACTTCACACAACCTTTACATTTAAACTTTATCTAGAAAAACAAAATGTTTTAGAGGTAGAAATTTAGAAGGAAGCATTAGAAACTCCTATTGATTCCATCTAGTTGTACTACCATCTTAGATCACAAATTCCTCTTGCATTTAGTCAAAGTAGAGTATCATCCCTTAAGACATAAAAATCCATTATATTTTCTTAGAAAGAAGTTTAGAATATGAATACAAAAAAACCTCATGATTGTCATTTTTATAAGTCGTATTGAATGTAGAAAACTCTTTGGGGCTTTGCCATGCCAATTAATTCATTATAGATTCAACTTGATTTTTTGTGTAGCAAATATATCTTTATAGAAAAACATTTTGAGGGAAATTACACATGCATTTATTCTTTTCAAATTAGTTTTTGTATCATGAGCATGGTCTTAATTTCAATTATGTGTGCCAATGTTTCTATATAAATAGTTTCATCTCGTAGACTTTAGTTAATTTATAGCTTTTATCTTCTCATGCCAAATTCTTTAATTCAGTTTTAATTCAACTCGGGATACAATATTAGAGCTAAAAAATTCCATTAAAGTCATTATGCCTTCATCATGAAAGATTCAAAATAGATAGTGTTGATCCATAACATGCACTTGGGATAGATTCCCTTTGGACCCTTTATGGGTGACTAATGAACCCCAAGATTGCATATTCATATTTAAAACTATGTATTTATATTATATTAAATTATATAATTCAATATTATTTTTATCATTTCAATCACAATTGGACATAAACATGTTTTACCCATTAATTTGTGTTTCTTACCTATCCAAGCTCGCAAATAGTTTAGTTGTTGTACTATATTAATGCAAAAATCTAATTAATACTGTACTTTTGTGCTATTCATTACTAAATTTAGTTAGTTCATTTTTATGATGTGTTTCTTATGATATGCTTTATTTTAATGAAACATAGAAAACAAATTGATATTGTATATTAAGATGACATAAGTTTGAGTGCCAATGGAAAACAATGTGGGCCTAATAATACCCACCTAGCATATAATTTAAACTAAAGAAAGCATTAAGATATGATATGAGATTGGGTAAACCTAGAATAATGTTGGTATAATAAATACCCATAGTCCAAGTTTCTACTCTCCATTTCTTAGGTTAAGAAAGAGATGCTTCATGTTATATCATTTGTACATCATTTATACTCTATCAAAATTAACTTGGGTGTTTAGTGACTTTCATTAAATTCACTCACCAAAAATAATCGTGTATAGTATGGAATTTGAGCTTTGGTACTCACATATGATTATACCCTTGAAGGTTCCTGGAACTATTCACCCATGCTTGACCCACCTTATGATTATATGGTAGCTCTCAAATTATATGTCACCTTCCAAGAGCTAGTTTCGCCCTGGTATAGACATGGGACACCATTGCGATGTTTAACATTATGGTGAGTTCTTTGATTCCTTGTTACCCCATTGGTATCATACCCTTGGTTGCCAGTTTGCCTCATTTCTTTTTCCATTCGGTCACTTTTTTGGTGCATTTCCTAAGTTCACTAAACCATTTGAGGGCACAAACCCTTAATATGGGTCCATCATTACTTAGGATGCCTTAAATAAGGTTCGTAGCTATTTAAATATGTTTGGTAGTTGTTATTTAGTGGTAAATTTTAGTCAAATATCCAATATTTATTGATTTCTTCCTATTGATCATACCATAAATTTGCTTTAAATGGTATCACGAATGTGAATTAGCAAGTCTGATAATAGAGGGACATTTTGGGCCTAAATGACCTGCAATCTCATTGTAACCAAATCGACAACGTGTAACCAAAATACATAACACGCTACTTTTATAGGATTATGACACTTATTGGAACATGAGAATGTTTCAAGTGAACTTCACAAGTTCACGTAGTTATTAGGTTAAAGGTTCCAATCAGAAATTTATGTTAGGATAGTTAGACACTTAGGAGTTAGTTATGCTCAACTTGGTCTAATGTGTCTATTAGGTAGAATCATGTTTCTTTATTATGCATTATTTGCATCATAACTTGATGGCCATGATGTATTCTAGACATAAAGTAATCTAAAGGCTTACATCCTCCTCGATATTAATGACTATTGATCCATGACTTAACACCCAATCGGTCCATAACGTCGATTTAAAGAGCATGGGGAGTCACTGTTAATAATGATTTCATGAGAAATATCTTATGTAAAGCTATTTCCTCCTTCAGTAGTTAAATTTCCTCTAGCGGCCACATTGACTCGGGATGTGGAGTATTTCCCTCTTTGAGGGTTTCAGCCACATAAAATACTAGAGCTATGATATTTGATCTAGTTGTGTGAGTAGTTATTGAAGGTGGTTGGCTTATATGGAATGAATTATCATCCTGAACATGTATCATAGCATGTTCAAAGAGCTACTCTTTTTGTTGATCCTTATCTTGAGCTTGTGTTGCCATTTCTAATATTAATTATTTCCATACATGTTTTTCCTAAACAATTTATTCCATTATGTCTAGAGAATTGGTTTTAGTTAATAACATCTTTCCTTTCATAAATAAATATGTCTATTTTCCCAAGATACAATTTTTTTCATTATGTCATGAGATTACAATTTAATTATACTTAAACATAATAATTATAGAGTTAGTTTTCCATTTTTCTGTTTATATTCTTAGTTTGATACTCTTTATAATTTACATTTTCCCTTTTCCCCGCACTCTATAAAATCTGGCAAATTAGAAGCAGTGTTGAAAATATTTTTCTTAACAACATATTCTCTTAGTAGTGTGCTCTATGTGATCTCAAAAAATAAAAAAATAAAGGGAGAACTTGTATTTTTTAGGCAAGTTAATTGATATTTAACCTCATTGTTGTTGAGAATTAGATTTTTTTATTTGTTTTTTACAAAAAATTGTTTTATTTTGGATAAGTATTTTTTTTTTTGTAAGCATGCACTCTCAGGAAAAGTTCCAACAACAACAACAGCAACAATCCTATCCTCCACTCCACTACTATTAGTGTGTGTTTTGCACTATCTCACTTGGTTAAAAGTTACTTTATATAGTAAGAGGTCTTGAGTCAAATATCTTTTTAAGTTACATTTTACAATTCTTGTAAGCTTAAGTTATGTAACGTGCATTTTGCCC
>Ga0213495_10000034_pt1 | contig 15717 bp, 10 predicted proteins | sample Lodgepole_Yose_1_FD_150982 | JGI IMG/M metagenome (GOLD analysis project Ga0213495, IMG submission 150982) | Leaf-associated microbial communities from Pinus contorta in Yosemite National Park, California, United States - Lodgepole_Yose_1 | ecosystem: Host-associated > Plants > Phyllosphere >... | reverse complement strand
ATGGTGAGGGTCCTTATCAGTCGAGCCTGCTTACGCATCCTCTCCCTCTCCCTTAAGGTCGAGCACCTAAAGGTCCTATGGTCGAGCACCTAAAGGTCCTCTCCTCTCCTTATCAGTCGAGCCCCCTCTCCTTATTAGTCGAGCGTGCTTACGCACCCTAAAGGGTCCTTATCAGTCGAGCCTGCTTACGCATCCTTAGGGTCGAGCACCTAAAGGTTAGGGTTTACTTATTGGTTTGGGGGGTTAACAGTCGAGCATGCTTGCGCATCCTCTCCTCTTGGGTTTACTTATTGGCCCACCCAATAAGTCAACCTGGGGTCGAGCACCTAAAGGTTAGGGTTTACTTATTGGTTTGGGGGGTTAACAGTCGAGCATGCTTGCGCATCCTTAACAGTCGAGCACCTAAAGGTCCTTATCAGTCGAGCACCTAAAGGTTAGGGTTTACTTATTGGTTTGGGGGGTTAACAGTCGAGCATGCTTGCGCATCCTCTCCTCTCCTTAACAGTCGAGCACCTAAAGGTCCTTATCAGTCGAGCACCTAAAGGTCCTTAACAGTCGAGCACCTAAAGGTCCTTATGGTCGAGCACCTAAAGGTTAGGGTTTACTTATTGGTTTGGGGGGTTAACAGTCGAGCATGCTTGCGCATCCTTAACAGTCGAGCACCTAAAGGTCCTTAACAGTCGAGCACCCTGCCGGGTCCTTGCTTTCCTAACGTCAAGCAAGCACTACGTTCCTTGCACTAGGAAGCGCAAGCCCCTCCGGGACCTTCATGTCCGTTAGGAGCTCTCTATTCATATGGAGAGGAAACTCTTCTCCAGATTCTCATCACGCACTCTTGAAAGGCCTTAAATTACGCGTACCCTTGGTTCCAGCTGGGCAGCGTGGTCGTCCAAATCAAGCCCCGAAAAGGATCGATCCAATTCAGCCATCAGTCAGAGAAAGCGAAAATGCAACCAGAAATATGCACATCGTACAAGGATGAGGATAATTCACTACCCGAGCTACCGTGGCCAAGTGGGTGAGAAGATGGGTTCAAGTAGGACGATGAAGCGAGACCAAGGAAGGGAAGGAAGCCTCGAGATGAAGCAACAAGGAGGGGGTCTTGAGATGGGGAGAAGTGATGTGATGAGTTAGCCTACAGGGCAAATGGTGGATAGTTGTCCCTATCGAGCCGGGATGATAATGAACGGAGTTGTTTAGGGCCTTCCCACCTTCCTTCATATGGCCGAGAAAGAAGTAAAAGAAAATCAAATGAGCAATAAAGAAAGAAATGAGTTTCAACCTGCCTTACCACTTTCGGTGGCTTTCTGCTGGTGGGATGATGTGAGCGAGAATTGGGTCTGCCCACCAAGAAACCTGTCTTTTTTCATAAGTAGTGGTAGATTGTTCCCTTTCCTGACCGAGGAGGACGATCCTCCCCAACTATTTTCTCCGGAACTCCCACGGCTGTCAGAGTATACACGAAAGTCCATCCGCGTGAGGGGTGGATATCTATTTCAAGGCTTGGACCCCCCAACAAGCAGGGTCTTACGGAATAGATCCTGGCCCTTTTCGTGCACGGGCTTGGCTCCCGTACCAACCTTTGGGAAGGCGCCATTCAGCTGATCCTTATGCGCCGACTGAGGTTGCGGCTGACATGGCCGACATGATTATTCGATGCGGGAGCGTTTGACACTGCCCGGTCACCGTGTGAGTTATGTGAGGAATTCGATATATTATATACGTAATTACGCTTTAGCAGAGAATGCATCTCTGAGAGATTTCATTATGCATGAATGAATTATATATGTCATTACGTAGATAAATCATTCATGTCTCTCTGTGAGTGAAATGCGAGGCCTGCATCTCGGGAGAAAGTTCGTCAGAATCCACCATCCATGCTTTTCCATCAGTGACTGACTGTTTAATCGATTTGACCATTTTAGGTATGAGCGTGTGAAGCTCCCAGCGATTAGCAAGCCTTAAATGGCCCAAGTGATCAGGTCTGGGCCCAGCGTAGCACCTATCGAGTAGCCAGCCGCTTCACCAGGAAAGTCTTTGAATGGCCGAACGAAAAAGTTTTTCGCGCAGCGCTTCTTTATAAGCTATTTCCTTATCGAGCCACACAAGATACAGATGCAAAATCAGAGAGGATGCGTTAGCAGGCTCGACCAAAGGAAGAGGAAAGGGGTAAGCCCAGGAAAAGCTCATCTCGCTTATAGTACGGGAAATACGTTCCTTTCTCTCTAGGCTACCTTTTGACTTTCCTTCGCTAGCACTCTCACTGCTACCTTCCCTTACACACGCTAGCTTACGAACAATCTCACTTACCTTACTACTGTGCTTCCATCGCTAACATTCGGGGGTAGACCCTAAGCTACCTCACCCTATCTACTAAGCACTTAGTACTAGTGGTTTCTTTATCCGCCGTCTAACAGCAGTACCGATTTGATAACCCTGACCTAACCCGATGATCTCCCTCCACCCATCCAATCGATACTGAAGGCGGGCTTTTTCCCCATGTCTCCCGAGAAAGCTCAGTACATATGGCATAGGACGATATCACACGTCGTATCTCGTCTTACTATGATGCCCGCCCCGGGGAAGGCTGGCTGAAGGGAGAACGAAGAAGATGAAACTTCCCCAAATGAGTGGGATAGATATAAGGGAGGGTTGGTTGAGAGGGAACAAGGCCTCTCATTAATCCGCTTTCCGTACGTATAGGTCTAAGACCGCTCAAGTCCCCAGGTGGGCTACATCGTTTGACCACGAAAAGAAGGTCCCGGAGGGGCTTGCGCTTCCTAGTGCAAGGAAGGCCTGCCTGTTCTTGGTCGGGAAAAAGCTCTTCAACGGCATCCGGCTTTTAGGGGAAGAAATATAGGGTGAGGGTGAGGTAACGTGGCCCCTCTCAAATAAGTAACTAAGACGAGCAACTCTCTTTTGGGGCAATATCTCACATCGAATCTGGTATGACACATATCGATGCATTCATTCGTTATATACGTAATTACGCCAACCAACCACTATGACTGATTTGGAAGGGATGGCTGGCTTTCTTTCTAGCTTTCTTTCTGGCTGACTAACTGACTGACAGGAACTTCAATGGCGGAGGTTTTTCAAGATTCCCCTACTATTATAGCATTTTCAGGATGCTTAAGCAGGCTCGACCAACGGGAGCCGGACCTTGCCCGGTGCGGACAAGCTACTACGTTTCAATTTGACTTATTGGGCTCTCAAATAAGTAACTAAAAGGCGTTGGTCGAGAGTTCGGCAAGCTCACCCTCACCCTAGCTAATTCTTTATTTCATACATACATAGGGTAGGTCTCCACCTTTTATGGCTACGCATAAGTCTTCCCGACCCCGACACTTATGTATACGAGATACCGACTGGTCCTCCCGGCCGGGTAGATTGGGAAAGCAAGGATCAAATGAACCACTTCCTTCTTAGGAAAACCCCCAATAAGGTAGCTTGCTACTATGGAAGAAAGTAGGGGGCCGATAGGCGCTTGCTTACCAAGTTGATCGCCTTGGATAAAGGGATGTTATCTCAAGGTATGTTATGGGGTCGTATAAAGTATTCGGCCGGGGAGAAGCATCTAGTTCCGCCCTTCCCCCCAGACAGGTGGTTTATGGAATTTGTTGTTGAAGATCTATCTGGCTGGTATAAGTATAAAGTGGTCTGGCCGTTCTGTTAGTACGTTATTCTATGGCGTGTAATATTGCTAATTCTGTACTTAACATGTATAGGGAGGGGGCCTTTAGAGTGATGTTCGCCTTGAGTGTAACTACTTATTTTGTTTTGATTGACTTCGCGGGTGATAAATAGCTAAAGAACTAGGCAGAGGGTTTACGGGGTAAAAATAGCAGGGTTAATCAGCCCATATATTTATTACCATCGAGATAAAGTAATACTTCTTTTTTTATTTCTTTGTATACGATATTATGGTACGATCGATTAGGGTCGAATCCCATACGATGCTAAAGCATAATTACATATATAAAGAATGATAATGAAACAGCCTTGAGCTTCCCTTACCCATATGATGAGTGAGCGTTCAAACCCTATTTGGGACAGCCTTGAGCAATATATAAAACCCCAAAATGATGTCTATTTCCAACTATATCCTAACTCTGAAAGAAAGTGGATTCGGATTGCGGGCACGCCGAACTATTGTTCGGTCAGTAATAATAATTCGCTTAAATGGCTTTGAGGGAATAAATATAGGGTGTAGGGCGGGCCGGGCGAGAGTACTTTATCTACGACTACGATTTGGCTTCGTAAACCAATGAAAAAGAGGCTCTCTGCAGGCCGCTCTGGCAACTCTGCCTGTTTGATTTTACTGGTTCGCATAGTCTTGGTATGGTCTAGTCCAGTAACACTCGTATGACTGACTGTAAGGGGGTACGACAGCTGCCGAAGAAGGAGTAGCTTCTGTTTGTCCTGTGAATGCGTATGAATGGGTAAGAGTGTCCCTATTGTATGTAGCCGGATGTCTGAGTGTAGCTAAGTATGCTCCCTGCCTTCCCTTCGGTAAGACTGTTTTCTATATATCCTCAAAGAAAGGGGATAACATTCCAAGAGGAGAATCTATCCATCCAAGCAAGATTCTAATCATCCATCCGAAAATTAGGTTATAACACCTGGACAAGAGGGGTCTTAGTCTAAACTTCATTATCCCAGGTCCTCCTATCCTAATGCTGGATGTGAAGCCCAACTAACTTTCCAACCTCTTTCTTTCCCGTAGGTCGGCACTAATGAGGCGATGTAATGAAACCTTTCTCTTTTCCTCTCGTAATGCAAGTGTTTATAACCAATGAAACTGGGGATCTTGGTTAGCCATATAGCCCTTCCCTTGTTCTTGAAGCGATAAGATCTAGTTGGGTTTGGTAGAGTAACCTGCGCTGATGGGCCTTTGGGTTCCAAGCGATAGGATCTATTTCCCACCACCCACGTCCAAATGCATGCTGTATGTACCGCCTGACTATCTCACAGACCTCTCTCCTGCCTGTAGGTACTCATACGGGTTAATTGACCATCATATCCTCTTGTGTCATGTGGTATTAGAGCAATAAAACGCGGGGCTTTCTTGTTTATTTAGCTCTTCCTTCCCCTTTGTCTTCACGAAGTTACCAAAGATAAGGTACCGATCTATAGCGTGCGTTAAGCTCTAATGAACGAAGGCCTAAAACTGTTAATCTGCTAGTTGCAACACCCTAAACAAATCCGTGGTATGGTTAGTGTAAAAAGAGAAAGAAGGTTTCAGGGTTTTACCGGACCCTTGACCCCGCCCCGTTATACTATAGCTTCGGGGAATAGGGAGTTCGCTTACCCCTTACCTCTTATACTGGGGAATAACTAGCTGCCAAGCTTGGTTTTAGCCCTCCACCAGGAGCTCCTAATGCTCGCTTATATAAAGTAAACTCGATCAACTAGCCAAAGAGAGGAACTGGAAACAGCTGACTCTACGCACCAAAGGGAGGCTTTTATTTGATTCCAGCCAAACGATGGTAGGCATGCATTTTGTTATATTGACAGGAATCGGGATCAAAGGTATCCATCTTCATTTGAACCATGAATTTGACTGGAAGAAATTAGATATACAATTTATATCTCTCCCTAGGTTAGCCCAACACCTGGAGCTACTAAAAATGCATGCTCACATAGATAATGTAGCCTGGATCCACTGGCTTAGCCAAACACACTGGGCTGGGGAGTAGAGCTCACCTTCCTACAGCTAGTAGGCTGGGGTGAGGTGATAAGCCCAACCTCCTTCTATGGGCTATTACGCTATAGCTATTACCTTGGCTAATACACTCGCTTGGCTTTACCCTTCGAATCCACGTTTAGGCCCCTATAAGTGCCTTCCCAGTAGCCTCACTGGGGCTTGACCCCACGCACTTTAGCCTCCTCCTCAATCTGGGGCTCATAACCTACTGTACGCTATAGCTCTCACCTACAGCTAGTCAGTCCGCTGGGCTACCTCCTTTACGCTAGGATGCTTGGCTAAGAATCCCTCACCATATGAATAGTGAGTGACTCCGTCCCTTCGCTCGGATGGGGAGGCTATCACTCCCTTCGGTTATTGGGATTTATATACTTTATATATAGTTTGAGGAAAATGGATTACTTTGGAAGGTACCTTTAAAGGTGCGAAGCCGCTTGTCCCTCCGGGGGCAAGGAACTTCTAGGGAATTTGATTCCATATAAAAAGCCTTTCCGATGCTTTCCCTTGAACGATGCCAGCTCCCTACGCAACCCTTCTCCTACGGAATCTTGTGCCAAGATTTGGTCTTCTTTTCTTATATACGTAATTATGCTTTTATTATGTTTATGAGAACAGAAACGATCGGAATCGAACCATAAGTCGCATAAGAGCAAGCATCCGTTGAAGCAATTGTTTTTTCACCAGAACCAATTGATCTCCAGCTAAGTGAAAGCAACAGAGCGAGCATCCTTTCCTCCTGTAGAAGCACCTGTGATTTACCTCGTTTACCGAGTCAAAGTCCCAGGTGTTGATCTCCTAGTTCGATAAGCAGTATAAGTTATGGTTTTTATATGAAATCAGTGAATGATCTAATTGATCACCCGGCATCAGTGTTAGAGGCCCGGATGCAGTAGATTCACCCGCAGCTTAGATACCTGGCTAATGACCGAAATCGTATGAGTTAATACGTTAAATAAACACTTTGTCTAATGCTCTATGGAGTTATGTTTTCTCTTTCTGCACCAAAGAAAGGGTAATCCCACGCCCGCTTGCCAGACTGCCCGTACCTTCGGGTATATTAGCAGTTCGAAGAATGGAGGCAAGTCGAAAAGGAAGGGAAGGCCGATCTGCCGGGGCGAGCTCAGGTTCGCTTATTTCTTTCCTTGGGTCGAGAAGGAAAATGAATAAGGAGTTGCTTGGGCCCTAAATAAGGAATCGAGCGTTCGTTCCTATCCATATTGTTTTCCGTATACTGCGCTTCCAGTATACCTGATTAATTCTTCTAAGGCTGACATCAACACTTGGATGGATCAACTACTGGCATGTCCGCTATGGAAGTGGGCCTGGGTGCAAGGGAATAGGAGCGGTCATAGGAATGGGGACTTGCCTTCGCCTTCGGTCTTGATCCAGGCGCGTTATATACGTTGCGGTAGTTTTTATATGGTTCAAAGGGGTTCGATTCCTCGGTGCCGTAGAGTTCAGTTATTACGGATGGAATTCTGTAAAACCTGAGCAGAGCTCCCTTAAGAGTCAGAGTAAGTCTTTCGGGTGACTATCTCTATCGAGTCAATTACTATATCGAGGAAAGGGTACAAGGAGCAATAGCGAAATGGATGGAGGGAAGGTAAGGCTGCGCCCATGGATGGAGGGAGGTCAGGCTTCGCCTTCCAACCCGTCAATAGGAGTGGGTGTGAGGTCAGGCTTCGCCTTCCAACCCGGTAAGTAAGGGTGTTAATATCCATCCTTACTCTCCCTTTGGTCGAGCAACGATATCTGTCTCTCCCGACTCTCCCTTTGGTTGGATTGTGTCTTAGGACCCATAGCCCAAAAGAGAGTAGCTTCTCGCTTCCTCACGAATGGATTGAAGGCCAAGTCCGACAAGTACGGCCGGGGCTTATGAGCAAACTGCCAAGTACGGTCGGGGATTATGCCTTACAAAATGCCTAAGACAAACCCCACTTCCACGTTGCCTGGCTTTCTTCCTTACACGTTACCTATCTGGCTTCCAGACTGTTACGCGTACCCTGGCTTTTATACTGTCTGCTTCCCTACTTACGTTCCCTCTACTTCCCTGGCTGGGGCTGTCTGGCTTTATCTCCCATTCCCCTGGCTTTGGCTCCCATTTCCCTCGGATGGCTATACCTCGGATGGCTATACCTTACGCCTGGCTGGCTTGCTTTACCTTCCCGAGTGAGGTAAGTTAGTGGCTTGTTCCTGACTGCGGACTGCTTACTTACACATTTATAGAACGTTGCCTTACACGTTGCCTGGCTCACCCTCTTCCATGTTCTTACTTCCAACCTATTCCAACCCTCTTACACCCTATTACTTCCACGTTACCCGGTTGGCCTCCTTACACGCTATCTTACACGTTACCTGGACGGCGGTATTTACCATCATACCCCGGAGAGCGGTCCTTCCCATTGTTACTCAGATGGCGGGATTTCACTGTCTTATCCGGCTGTCTTTCCCATTGTTTCCCGGATTGATCGATCGAGCGATGGATTTAGTTATGGATTTATTGATGGTGGGAAGGGAAATGCCGGGCGGGATCGAACAGTCTTGGCTGGATGGCGGTAGTGCCCAGTAGTCACCGGCTGTATTGACCATTGTTCCCCGGATGGATGGCGGTAGTGCCCAGTAGTCACCGGATTGATGCATGGATGGATCGATGGAGCGATGGAGCGATGGAGGTCCTTCCCATCGTTGTTACCCGGATGGCGGGATGCGATTGAACAGTCACCCGGCTGGCGGATCGATGCATGGATGGAGCAATGGCAATGAAAGGAATCTCAAAAGCCTATGAATGAACGAATTAGTGAATGAATCAGCGATGCTCTAATATCGTAAGTGAATGAATCAGCGATGGTGGTATAATCTCATATATAATGAATGACCAACGGATACGGCTAAAGTCGAGGGGTTGAACGTCAAGTGCCTTAGCGAACACGCCGCCCACAAGTGTTGTACGGCTAGTATGACTCTGGATGGGCAACGCCAGGTTTCATTAGTGAAATTCCCACTTTTAAGCCAGCCATTGAAGTTCCTGTCAGTCAGTTAGTCAGCCAGAAAGAAAGCTAGAAAGAAAGCCAGCCATCCAGCCAGGGCTAAAAGGTCTAGGTCGTATGGTAAGTAACTACTATCAGGTGTAGGCAGTCAATAGCTGAATCTCGGATCATGCTTCAGACCAATCATTCTTGCACTATTTGTGGTGTTTATGGGCTAATTGCTCTCTTCTCCCAGAATTGCTTCAGTTAAAGGAAGCAACTGACCAAGCTAGGGCCCGATAGGGTCAACCTGGTACCCAACCGGCTCCCCCACCTGTAAACCAACTAACTGTTTTAAGAAACCCTTTTCCATCACAAGGCCTAGTGAGTACGTCCGAGAACCAATCTTCAGGCCAATCGTCCAATAATCATCCTCCTGGACATTCCAATCAAATTTGATGTTTGGACTCCACCAAAGTGAACCTTGTGACTCACAGTCGACAATATGGGCTAATAGCTGAGCTAATGCCAACTGATACCAACAACTCTCCACCCATTAGTAGTGGCCCCTTGAAGATACCGTGACCTAAGGTTGATCTACCCCCTAAGGTACCGAAGATCCCTTTACGTCATACCGCTCAGAATTCGCATGCAAGAGCCACTCATCAATACAGCATAGTAGATGATCTAGCTCAGTCCCCTACCGCTATGTCATCCTTAGAGGTCCTTCAAACCTGCCCATCACAGAGGAAGGCCTTACTATCTTCTTTGGGGTTTGTCGATCCTTCGGATGACAGAATGATTACCTTTTATATCGATAACACAACACCTCACCTTCCACCTTCTGTTGCATTCCAAATTCTGGTCACAATAAAGAACGTCATTGTTCATCGGTGCATCATTGATGAGGGAGCATCCACATGTGTTATGTCTGCCAATGTTTGGAAAACACTTTGATCTCCTGAGTTAGTGCCATCTACAATTACCCTTCGAGCGTATGATGGCCATCCCTCTCAACCATAGGGACTATATCAAAATGTCCCCATCGAACTTGCCGGTAAGACCATTCTTGTCGATGTTGAGGTCATAGATGCCCCATTGGACTACAACATCCTCCTCGGACGTAGTTACATGTATGCTATGCAGGCGGTTGATTCCTCAGTCTTCTGCATGATTCTTTTTCCACATAACGGGAAGATCACAACCGTTGATCAGATGACTTATTATTACCCGAAGTATCATCTCAATCCAAACAACGTCTTGCCTACTATTGAGGGAAGCCAACCCATTTCCTCTCTTACAGGAATAGGCCCTAGAGTCTTCAAAGACTCCACTTTACTTCGCACATATTATGGTCCTCCTCTTGTAGTGTCGATACCGAGCACATCCAACATGTGTATGGTGATATCATCCCAGAAACTGGTAGATCCTGTGCCTACCTCAATAGGTGCATCATCATCTCAACCATCAGGAATGCCCACCGCTCCAGTTTCATCCATCCCATCATGGGGAGGTGTTCCAGTTCTAGGGTCTCCCTCTTCTCAAATCCCGTTCTATTTGATTTAGAAGTGAGTGGGTGGGCCGTTCCGAACTACCGGTGCTAAAGCGTAATTACATATATAGAAAGAATGACAAGCAGCATTGTCGATAGCCTCTTTTCTTTCCTCAATCCCATCCATAAATAAAGGCCAACTCTTCCCAAATCAATAAGGCCTTTATCACAACCCTAGTTTTCAGGAGTGGGCGTATTTTGGGTTTTAGGAGGCTTTCAAGACGCTTTCTTCAATCCTCGAGGGAAGAAATAGAAGGCTTTCCTTGGCCTGGCTAGTTACTTTGAATACGAGCATGTCATTAGTGACTTTGAGGGGAAGAAATATAGGGCCGGAAAGCCCGTCACTGAAGCGCTATTTTGCCCCCGTCCCGTCACAAGAGCGAGCTCGGTGTGGTGTTGTAAAACCGAAATCGCGTATATAATATAACACCGTAACATCTATCTGGGTTCTCCATCCCCTCCATCAGGCAAGCCGGAGAGGACCCTTCAAGCCCTTCATTCAATGCCTTAGTTCACGAAGTATTATCCCGGATTACTGAACTAGAGCCTTACTGTAAGTATTTACCCCCAACGCCCAATAGGGCCTTTCAAGGCCTTATTTATCGATTCATCCCTGACGGCAAAGCCTTACTTAAACGTGAACCCCTTATTCCCCTCAAACTAACCCCGCCCGACGGGGGACTTAATAATCTGGGTTTATTCGTCTCTAAAACCAATAAAACCAATTTGTTTGGTAGGTAAGATAGGGAACTTGCTTGTGATGCTGAGTGCCAAACTCGAAACTTTACAAGCTTAGAGCGGGTGGAGCATGATATAGAGGAGCTACCCCTGCGGCCCAACCTGCACAAACACATATGCTGTCGATCCAGCTCTTCCTATTGAACACCGAGTGGGAAAGGGGTAACCGGCATGCCCTACAACCTATATCAATTTACTAGTATCCCATACTCCTATCTGTCCCAACCATTCTATACTTGACCGAAATGCAACTTTGGCGGCAACATTCACTCATATAAGTTCATTTTGGTGAGGCGGAGTAACGTGAAAAAGTCGAATGCAACCGGTCGAAAACTAGAAAGGAGAAGGGGGTCCGCTCCCTCGCCTTGAATGCGGCCAAAGCCTACTCATGATATTCTTTGAATAGAGATGAATAAAATGGGGTTGGCTGGAAGTGTATCAGCTCGGGGAAAGGAGGCCAGGGGATAGAAAGGAATAGATAGTATATGTTAGCCCGGGAAAATAGATGGATAGTGGATACCACTTAGTGGGTGGGGCTAATGATCCGATTTCCAGTCCGTCTCTTTCTGTTGGTCGGGCTCTCCCCCTAGCTCGTTGGTTCCCAGGGAGCCAGGGAGCCGTAGCAGGGAAGCAGCAAATGGAATAGAATGAGTAAGCGAATGAGCTAGAGCATAATAACGTATATTCTCTTTTATATATGGTGACATCATAACAGAGACGCCCAAGGTTACTTATTTGGTAAGGGGGTCGAACCGAAACAAAGAAGGGTCTCTTGAAGCCCAATTATTTCATACGTACAGAAGTTATTCCCTCTTGTAAAAGGCATAGTTAGTTGGCTGAATCGAAAGGGATAAATAGGCGGTCTAAATATTGTATCTACCTCAATCTTACGGGCAGCTATCGTTATTGAAGTTAGGGTGTAGAGCCAAGGTAGAACCATTGAACTATTGAACCAACAACCGGAAGAGCATAAGAATGAGAAAAGCAACGGTACACCCGGGAAAATATTACCGATCTTAGTGCCGGAGTGGAACATCATATCTCCGCGGTTAGATCCTCCAAGCTTTATTCCTCAATTGCTATACCGATACTTAGCTTTGAGATCATAGTGCCCGACCACTAGAATAAAGCTCCTTATGTTCTCCGTTTATCCTCCCAATGCATCCCAGGATTTCCTCCCGATCGGCACTTAACCATCCCATCCCGTTTGACCCCTAACCAAGCCTAACAGAGAGCATTTACTACACCTTAGAGTACGCTCATCAAAGTGACTGCTTCCAATCATTAGTGCATGCTTCCTCCATAGCTGGGATAGGATGAGGGGATTCGTAGAAGCAATGGCTCCAGCACAACGATGGAGCATTCAAATGGATGACCTCGCTCTCAAATGGGTAGAAAAAAAATGACGAAATGAATCTAAGTGATCTAAACAAATGAGCCCACCAAGTGCTACGGGTGCATTATATAAAGACAAATGCGCATTTTATATCTGATCTATCCACCCATTAAACGCATTGACGTATATAAAAAACATACCTAATCATTGATGATCCACTAGTATTCGAAGTCTCTCCGCTCATAGCGATTCTCTGGATACAGAACAGGGTGTGTAATTTGCTATTGTAGCTCAATCGCCGATGTGTGTCTCGTAACAGGACTACACTCAAAGGCATACAGGTGCTGCATGGCTGTCGTCAGCTCGTGTCGTGAGATGTTTGGTTAAGTCCGCCCCCATCTTGTGTCGCTAAAGCATGCATGCGACTTATTATCCAGCCGGCCTCTTGCTCGCATTTATTAAGTAGTGCTTTATTACGTTCATCATGTATTGGTTAGTTAAAGTGATCCTTCGTAAAGTCTTTTTGGCATTTCAGCCTCTTTTCTTCCATTTGATAAAGGCATTCGTCAAGTAAGAGGCATTTCAGTCCTTTCCTGGACTTCCGTGGGCCTTCGTAAAGTAAGAGGGTAAGGACCAGAAAACAGCAGCTTTTATTGATGTAAATACCACAACCGAATTAACTAACCAAGCAGACCACAAGGAGGAAATGAATGATGGGAAGTGAATTCCATAAGCCTGCTTCTCTCCAATTCGAACAGAATTCCCTCACTTCATGTATCCGCCTGTCCTTCGAATTGAACCAACAATAAGACCTGCATGTTCTTCGGAACGGATATAACCAGGGGTTGGAGTTTCATGAGCGGACTCTCTCATTTAGTAGCCTGTACCCGAACGTATAATCGTGATTCATCCGATCCCGATTATTGGATTAGCTATCGATTGGTTGCAAGTACTACATTTTGGGTTATTTATATTGAGAGACAGATGGTAAAGGGTTTACGAGTCTGGGGTTTAAACAAGCCTAAGGATGAGCTATCCCACGTCTCACCCAATTCCGATCGGTGTTTCTCTAAACATTAGCAGCTTTAATAATAAGCAGCGCGGGAAGGTTTATCTTGTTCGACCGGTCCTCTCCCCTATAGGGTAAGGGTTAGGCCTTGGATGGGGGATGGAGAAGATATCTTATGGATTCGAGGGCCTTCCAGAGAAGGTATTGGTTATTCTCTCGAGTGGTTGGAGCGGGACCCGGAGAATAGGTTCATGTGGGGTTTTTAAGCCGATCCCCTTGATGATGCCAGTGAACCACAATCAGTGAAGGCATCTGAGCTAGATCGAGAGCCGATTTCATATTCCCCAGTTCCAGCCATTTCTTTAGTTTACCTAGAAGGGGCAGAGCCTATCTAAATAAGGTTATGGTAGTAAATCAAATTGAATAGCGGCTGCTAACGCGTCAAGATTTGATTGGAACACGTAAATATTGAACTACGGGCAGGGGTTCTAGGCGAAGCGCTGGCTCTATGGCTCTCTCTACTCCCGCCCTTGCTTCTCCCGTCTCCGCCCCTGTAAATGGCTCTCCTTTAAGCCTTACACCATTGATACTACTTGTTGCCTGCCTTTATTCGAGCTGCGGGAGAACTCTGTTGGCGCTGACTATTTAGGTCCTCCACTTCTGGCGAATGGTAGGGTTCTCTGCTCCTTCTTCGTTGATCCAGTGGTTCTGATAAGAGAAGATAATAGGCAGCAGTCCCCGCAATTAATGAAGCAAGTTGTATAGGTAGAAAGGTATAGTTCTTCAGGTAGGTAGTTAGCACAGGCATGAACCGAAAGGCAGGTAGATCAATTCCTAGCGATAGAGTTGGTTCTAATGGATGAATCATATCGTCAAGACTCGGCCGGAAGAAAAGGTAATAGCGGTACCCGGAAGGTAATAGTTGTACCAAGAATACTTCTTCAGAAGGAAAGGGAAGATAGGGTAAAGGGGGTTCCTAGTCAAGGTTATCAATGTTTTACCCCTACAATCATAAACCATGCAAAGAAAGCATTCTTTGACTTCAAAGTTGGCTTCCTCTGTAACCAGCTTGTATTGATTACCCGTATTCAGGCATTACCTGTATTATGGAATCATAGTACAAGATTGAACAGTAATGGTTACGTAACTACATAGGTACTTGTATTAGCTTGTATACATGTTTCGATATCACCTGTAATGAATACGGTTTACTCATAGTCACTAAGCATCTTGTCTGTTACCTTATTCAAACCATTAGACTCGTAGTGATTGCACAGCTTATACTAGTGATTAGTACAAGCTATAAAAACCATTACACTTTGAATGCAGTTGAGTCTATTTTCACTTTTCTCTTGGAAGAGCGTTCTAAACAACCACTTGCTTTAGGCACGGAGTGATGGTCCATCAGAGAGGAGAGCCTTGTTAGACGGGGGGCTTCAATAACCAACAATTGCTTACATCTTCGTACTTGGTACGGACGGCACCACTTAGACCTTTGTTAGTACTCTCCCTATTTGCTTTAGACCGCTGAGTTTTGTGTGGGATCGTCGGAGGATCGGAACTGCCCTATTCAGGAACTAAAACCCGACCTCCGCATATTGGACGGAAGGAAGGGCTGGCTGGCTCTCGGGTCGGCACTTTCAGCATTCATATGAACAGAACCAAAACTTACTTACTAGATTAGATTCATTTCAGTAGGTGGGTGGCACAGGAACCACCGTTTGATCGTACGTGGAAACTGCCCTCTTGAATTGATGAACTGCAACAACCAGACCCCTGATCTTGCATGAATAGATGGAATAACTTTCAATGCAGTGCAGGCACGGAGTCTATTTAGCTAAAGCAAATTGAGAGTTATCAAACCTGGTGGATGCATGCCCCCCCTCTCTTCCCATTCCGGAAAGGTTAGCGAAGTAATGTTAGGGGCGAGCGATTTAAGCTCTCTTTGTGAAGTAAGGGGGCGCATTTCATAATGGGAGGCGAGCGGAATGAAGGTCCTTAGTTAGCTATCGTGGGGAAGGTAGAAGCAGCCAGCTAGTATGAGGGTAAAGCGAATGCATGATACTTATTAACTAATCAATATTGCAAAGCAATAATGGAGTGCTGGTCGTCTTTCTTTAGACCCGAACCAAAGTGAATAAAATAGAGTAATAAGGGCCAAATTAGGCTATAAGAAATGGTCGAGCCTGCTTCCGCATCCTGAAAGGTCAACCCCCAGGACCAACTTACTGCCTGACCGGATGGCCAAATTCTTAGGGTTATATTCAGCCTACGCAGGGTAACCCGCTTGGGCGTGTCAAGTAGCCGTAAAACGCACGCAAATGCCCCTTGATGCTTATTGGGTGGTGGGCGGTGGTCGAGCGTGCTCCGCATCCTCTCCTCTCCCTCTCCCTCTCCTCTCGATGGCGG
>Ga0213495_10000032_pt1 | contig 15831 bp, 10 predicted proteins | sample Lodgepole_Yose_1_FD_150982 | JGI IMG/M metagenome (GOLD analysis project Ga0213495, IMG submission 150982) | Leaf-associated microbial communities from Pinus contorta in Yosemite National Park, California, United States - Lodgepole_Yose_1 | ecosystem: Host-associated > Plants > Phyllosphere >... | reverse complement strand
CTTTTGTTCGCATCATGAGTTTCCTTTACTACCCTTTCACCATTAGTAAGTATTTCCTGTAGAAAATTTGTCAAATCTATCTTCAAATCTATATTAAAACGTTAATCTTAGCTTCCACGCCCCTTACCTTAGATTCCACACCATTTATCTTAGCTTCTGTTAGATTTTGTGAGAGTGAAATTTGTTGCACTTGGTCTTGTAATTTTGATATATCATGTAGCATTTCTTCCTCTTCTTCATGAGTCATGCTAGAGCTTTCAGGTTGCTTACTAGGTGTTTGCATTTTCTTTCCTTTGGGCATCAGTTATCGATAATAATTCTCTACTATGCCCTTTGAATTTCTTCAAAATAATTTTTCAAACCAAGCTTAAGCAAAAATTTAAAAAAATCTACACACCCTTTTTCACTTTGTAGGAGCTCGATATTGCCTCTGATGTATCTCTGTAATTTCGAATCATCCAGTTTTGAAATTGTGACTTGCAGTAGCCCTTTGTGTCCTCTTTCCAATGCCACCAGTCTGATCCCAATTGGATTCTCCAAGGAAGAGTTATGCCAAATCTCCCACAGTGACCTGCTTATATACTAGTTCAGTAGAGCGAACTTGTACGACATGCCACGTGTCCCCGTTTCGACCTTTGGCTCTAAAAAATATATACAAGAAATTACAGTCTGTCCTCTTTCTATACCTTATGAAATTTCAATCTGATGCTGAGAGAGAAAGTTACGACAATTTTCCCCAGGTCACCTGTTTGGAATGTAATTCAGGAGTCTGCAAAAAAAACCAACTTCCTCAGACCATATCTCCGGAAATATAACACAAAAAGCTTTGAAATTTGGACCCGAGGTTCAGTGCGATTTCATCTCAAATGGGTTTTATTTTTCGCTTTTGAAATGTCACAGAAACAAATTTATAGCGAAAATGCCACGATGACCTATTTGGAGCAGTGAAACCCTAGAATCCAAAGCTCTGATACCAAATGTTATGAAACCAGCTCTCAAAAAGATAGAAAAGATAGATCAACGCCTTAGAATTCAGCCTCTTCGAGGGGGCAACCTCCTTTACATTACACAAATGAATGATTCTTTGATGATTCAAATGACAAAACCTCCTTTCTATATGTAGGAGTCTAAGGAATCACAATATAACCCAGCCGACCTAACAATAATAATATAAAGGCACAAAAATAACAATAGAGGGATTCTAGGAGACACAGTAATAACAGTATGGGGACATTAGGGGTACAACAATATTTATAAGGGATAAACTACAATAGTAATCGGGTAATCACTAGTATTATAGGGACCTAACAATCTTAGTGTGACTTTATGCCTTCCTGCATCCTTTTAGAGGAGGAGATTCTTTTTTCTCATGATCATGCTTCTCAAGGTAGAAGTAATGATCCATGTTACATGCAACCATATGAGATGACATTGTAATATTAAACACAAGCATACATACCTAATTTTACTTTTAGGTAATCTAGGCTTCCTCGAGCAACTTCCTTGATTGAAAATATTTTTAATCCCTTGATCTGCTTCATTTCTCATGTCATCATACCATCATCCCATGAATTCCATAAGTTGGAGTTTCTGATTAAACACTTGCTTCTTCTATAGATTAGTGAACCCTCCTATGAGGATTCCATCGAAGAATCTTGAGGATCTTGTATATCCCCATCTAGAAAATGTTTCCTTCTTGATGTATGATGAGCCTTGTTCTGGATGTCTTTATCCTTTCCTACAATGTCCAATGAGGTTCCCAAGAGATATATCCTTCAAGTTTGAATGCCATGGATTTTGTCAATCATGAATCCCATGGTGATGTCATGAGCTCTTGTTCCTAATGCTTCCATGATGCCACGATGCATCTTATTGTCATGATAATATCTATAACATAAGATTTAGGAGCTTAAGATAGGACCTTTTTGTGAGGGATACTATCTTACTCATAGGAGAGAATTGTTACTCTGTCTTTCCTTGACCCTTTTCTTCAGCTTATTCCATCTTTCAATGATATGAGCTTCCAAAATTTTTCTATGGTATTGAACCCTAAATATACTTATTAGGCTAGAGTTGGGAAATTTAGGCTAGGCTAGGCTAGGATCATCTACGCCAGATTAGGCTAGGCTAGGCTAGAGTAGGATTTTTAGAGTAGGCTATGTTAGAGTAGGCTAGCATATGCTAGGCTAACCTAGGCTAGACTAGGCTTGGCTAGGTTTGTGCATGCTAGAATATGTTTGAGTAGGCTAGGGTATGCTATGATAACCTAGGATAGAGTAGGCTAGGCTAGGTTTGAGTAGCCTAAGCTATGCTAAATCACATTAGGCTATTTTATGCTAGAGTAGGCTATGCTACTATAGCCTAGGATATCTAGGCTAAGCCAGGCTAGAGTAGACTAGATCAGGCCAAGCTAGGCTACATCAAGTAAGAGTAGGTCAGACTAGTCTAGAGTAGGCTAGGCTAGTCTAGGCTAGGCTAAGTTAGAGTAGGCTAGGTTAGGATAGGCTAGGCTAGGCTAGGATAGAGTAGGATAATCTACAACATGCTAGGTTAGGCTAAACTAGAACAGACTAAGCTACGCTAGGTTGGAGTAGTCTAGGCTAGAGAAAGTTAGGCTAGGGTAAGCTAGGTAAGACTAGAGTAGGCTTCACTAGGGTAAGGTAGAGTAGGCTAGGATAGACTAGGCTAGAGTAGGTTACGTTAGGCTAGTCTAGAGTAGGCTAGGCTAGGAAAGAGTAGGCTAGATTATGCAATAATAGGCTATGCTATGCTAGAGAAGTGTAGGCTAGAGTATGGTAAGGTAGGGTAGGGTAGGCTAGGTTAGTCTAATCTAGAGTTGACTAGGTTAGGCTAGAGTAGTCTAATGTATGATAGGGTAGAGAAGTCTAGGCTAGTGTAGTCTAAGCCAAAGTGAGCTAGGTTAGGGTAGAGCTAGGTTAGGTTTGGCAAGATTAGGTTAGGCTAGGCTAGGGTAAGATAGCCTATAGGTTAGGATAAAGTATGCTGTGCAAGAGTATTCTAAGATAGATTATTATAGGGTAAGGTAGGAATTGATGGTTTTGGATCCATAAACATATAGAGGATCTCCCCGCTATGAAGTCCCATTTAGACCTAACACCTTTTGGTGTAGGAGTCCTATTCAGTATGCGCATGGTGAGTTGTTAGTTGCAACTATGTCAATGTTCTTCTACTAGAGAGTGGGGAAGAAAAGTGATCCTCTAAGTGAGAGGTAATTGTACCTCCCAAGAGGAGACACACATGAACCCGAAGGATCCATCTAACATCCAACGAAATAGTCAACAACGAATGCGACGATCGTTACAACCAATAAATGAGGAAATATATATCTAGTATCCCAAGGAATACTCCACAAGGATGGGAAAACAATAACAACCATTATAACACATTCTCAATAAGATAAGCACCAAAATAACCGAAATACTTCAACTATATTAGCACATGTGAAAGCAAACATGAAATACAAATGTCCACATAATAGTCTTACAAACACTCATATTCCGTGCATGAAGAACATGTTGGCCTTAAAGGATTATGTTAATAAGTAAAAGTTCCAAGACACATGTTTACAATGTACATCACTAGTCCTAATAGTGGGACATTAGAGCCACTCCTTGCTCCTCAAAGAACTAGTTGATCTCTCTATTTCCTTGCGGGAGGAGCCTAGGTGAAAATTCCTTTGCATACAATGAGGGAGTATATATAACCAAGGGTGACTCTTTAACTACCCTCCTGGTTGTTTGACTTCCTATGACTTTTCAACTTACATGACTCTTTACATTCCATGTGTGTCCTTTGGACTTCCACTTTACAATACATTTGCGTACCATATACATGGTCCACAATAGTGATGTGGCATATGACAACTCATGACATGACATGACACGACACTGCTGACATGGACTACTTGACGATGTGGAAATGTGAATTCATTGTTGGTGCTAAGTGTTGGATGCCTTCTTGGATATGCTTTCTCTTCATCTCTGCATGGCTTGGTGATGCATAATATTTAATGATCTTTAGTATTGGATGGTTGTTGCAATGTCCCTTTGCTTTCTCTTGATTGATCAACTTGTGGGTTCAACTACAAGAGAGTATTTAGGCATGCTTCCTTCATGTTCTCCTTCTCCATCACCTTTCCATGACATGATAGTGTACATGTTCTTGCAATTCACTCATGACCAAACGACATCAATCTGAAAACCCTAGTCTAATTTGATGCATTTTGATCCATCAACTAAGCCCTAGACAAGTGGCGGGATGGGAAGAGGGGCCTAGGACTATGCATTGTGCAGTTTCAGTAGTTAGGTGGAGAGCTTGGGTTGTGAAACTACGCAATGTGCAACTTAGGGTAGCTTGAATGACATGGTTGCGCAATTTCTGGAGGTAATGGGGTCAGGCTGAGGGAAAGGACATTGGGAAACACAACTGCATAGTTTTGGATGTAAAGGGAGGTTGCGCTTTTGCACATTATGCAGTTCCAATAGTCGAGGTAAAATCTTGAGGGTTGAAGATATGAAATGTGTCATTCAAGGCAGTTGGGAGACATAACTGCACAACTTTGAGGGTCAAGGTTAGGAGCTAAGCACAAGAATTGCATAGAGTAGTAGCTTTGGGAGACATGGACTGCGCATTGTACAATTCCAAGCAACAAGTTCACAGCTTAGAGGTCTGAGATTGCATAGTGCGTAGTTGAGGTGGGCCTCGATGAATCGAAGTTTCTTTGTCAGGAAGATTTTCTAAAAATGGCTAAGTGTGGGATAGGTGATGAACTGTGATGAACCTTAACTGCAATCACACGCTTAGCATACTTTGATGACATAACAACATAGATCATTGGGGCAAGTGAAGGAATAATTTCCATTTGTGTGACTACCTAACGATAAGATATGACAATTGCGACACTTAAGATAGACTTTAGGATGACTGTGACGACACTTGTGAGATAATGCTCAAGAATTTTTGTATGGATGCGACATATGTTTACATGTTTGGGGAAACTCATATACATGAAGACCGACCTTCAAAACCATCATAATGGGCTTGCAAACATTGCACGACAACCAAGCATGCAAAAATACGATAGTTAACCCAATATGCAAAAGGGACCAGATCCCTATAGGAAAGCTCATGAAATGAGCTCTAGTGTTTACAACAACAATGTACAACCTTTAGCTTACTGAACATTTTTTTAGTTTATTTTTGGATCTACCTTTTTTATCTCAACTCTCTCATAATCTTGCACATTTAGAGTATTCTTTGATCATTCTTTAATTGGGGGAAATAGGGAAAAGGAAGGAAAAGAAAGTAAGAGGAAGTAAGGATCAAGCAAGGAAGAGCAAGACTCAAGTACCTACAATGGGATTACTTACAGCTTTCAAGTTGCATGTATGATTTCCTTGATATTTTTTGCATGCATGTTACATGCATCTATTTTTTTGGTTCTCTTTTTTCCATTGGCATGGGTTTTCCAAGCGTGACAATGGTTTTTAGCCTTCCCTTGTCATTTTTGGATAGCCATGGTGTGATGGGGTTCTCTTGTTTTGGTTGAGCTGGATTGTCAGCTGGATTCAAAGCAGGGTTGGGTGGTCTTAAGATTAATCACAAGGCCTTGGAATCCCTTGATGGGATATACGGTAAAGCTTGGTTGTGAGTACCCTTGATTGGATCTAGAAATCCCTTGACTGATGATGGTGGGATACACAGTAAATCCCAGACAATGGTGACCTTGTAGGCCTAGGAATCCCTTAACCGGTAATGGCGGGATACACGGTAAAGCTGAGAGGTGGAGACAAAAAAATTCCTCACATTTTAGGTGGATAGATTCAGAGGAAACCATTCTTGTTTAGGCCCTAGTGATCCGATGGGATTGTGGTAAATCCCTGCTCCTCAAAGAACTAGTTGAACTCTCTAATGCCTTGCGGGAGGAGCCTAGGTGAAAATCCCTTTGCGCATACAATGAGGGAGTATATATAACCAAGGGTGACTCTTTAACTACCCTCCTAGTTGTTTGACTTCCTATGATTTTTCAACTTACACGACTCTTTACATTCCATGTGTATCTTTTGGCCTTCCACTTTACAATACATTTGCGTACCATATACATGGTCCACAATAGTGATGTGGCATATGACCACTCATGACATGACATGACATGACACTGCTGACATGGACTACTTGACGATGTGGAAATGTGAATTCATTGTTGGTGCTAAGTGCTGGATGTCTTCTTGGATATGCTTTCTCTTCATCTCTGCATGGCTTGGTGATGCAGAATCTTTAATGATCTTTAGTATTGGATGGTGGTTGCAATGTCCCTTTGCTTTCTCTCGATTGATCAACTTGTGGGTTCAACTAAAAGAGAGTATTTAGGCATGCTTCCCTCATGTTCTCCTTCTCCATCACCTTACCATGACATGATAGTGTACATGTTCCTGCAATTCACTCATGACCAAACGACATCAATCTGAAACCCTAGTCTAATATGATGCATTTTGATCCATCAACTGAGACTGGGACAAGTGACGGGATGGGAAGAGGGGCCTAGTGACTATGCATTATGCAGTTCCAGTAGTTAGGTGGAGAACTTGGGTTGTGAAACTACGCAATGTACAACTTAGGGTAGCTTGAATGACAGGGTTGCCCAATTTCTAGAGGTAGTGGGGTCAGGCTAAGGGAAAGGACATTAGGAAAGACAACTGCATAGTTTTGGATGTAAAGGGAGGTTACGCTTCTGCACATTATGTAGTTCCAATAGTCGAGGTAAAAGCTTGAGGTTTGAAGATATGAAATGCGTCATTCAAGGCAGTTGGGAGACATAATTGCGCAACTTTGAGGGTCAAGGTTAGGAGCTAGGCACAAGAATTGCACAGAGCATTAGCTATGGCAGACATGGACTGCGCATTGTGCAGTTCCAAGCAACGAGTTCAAAACTTAGAGGTCTTAGATTGTGCACTACACAGTTCAGTTGGGCCTTGATGAAGCTAAGTTTCTTGGTCGGGAAGATTTTCTGAAAATGGCTAAGTGTGGGATAGGTGATGAACTGTGATGAACCTTAACTGCAATCACATGCTTAGCATACTTTGATGGCACAACAACATAGATCATTGAGATAGGTGAAGGAAGAATTTCCCTTTGTGTGACTACCTAATGATAAGATATGAAAATTGCAGCACTTAAGATAGAATTTAGGATGACCATGACGACACTTGTCAGACAATCCTCAAGAATTTTTGTATGGATGCGACATATGTTTACATGTTTGGGGAAACTCATATACATGAAGACCGACCTTCAAAACCAACACAATAGGCTTGAAAACATTGCATGACAACCATGCATGCCAAAATACGATAGTTAACCCAATATGTAAAAGGGACCAGAGCCCTCCAGGAAAGCTCATGAAATGAGCTCTAGTGTTTGCAACAACAATGTACAACCTTTAGCTTGTTGAACCTTTTTTTAAGTTTATTTTTGGAGCTACCTTTGTTATCTCAACTCTCTCATAATCTTGCACATTTAGAGTATTCTTGGAGCATTCTTTAATTGGGGGAAATAGGGAAAAGGAAGGTAAAGAAAGTAAGAGGAAATAAGGATGAAGCAAGAAAGAGCGAGACTCAAGTAGCTACAATGGGATTACTCGCAGCTTTCAAGTTGCATGTATGATTTCCTTGATATTTTTTGCAAACATGTTACATGCATCTGTTTTTTTGGTTCTCTTTTTTCCATTGGCATGGGTTTTCCAACCGCGTCAGTGGGTTTTAGCCTTCCCTTGTCATTTCTGGATAGCCATGGTGTGATGGGGTTCTCTTGTTTTGGTTGAGCTAGATTGTCAGCTAGATTCGAAGCTGAGTTGGGTGGTCTTAATATTAGAATCCCTTGATGGGATACACGGTAAAACTTGGTTGTGAGTACCCTTGATTGGACCTAGAAATCCCTTGACCGGTGATGGTGGGATACACAGTAAATCCAAGACAATGGTGACCTTGTAGGCCTAGGAATCCCTTAACCGGTAATGGCGGGATACACGGTAAATCTGAGAGGTGGAGACAAAAAAATTCCTCACATTTTAGGTGGATAGATCCAGACGCATCCATTCTTGTTTAGGCCCCGGTGATCTGATGGGATTGTGGTAAATCCTGGTTATAATGATGAGGGTTTTGGGCCTAAGAATTGCTTGGTGGATATCTGGTAAACCTCAAGGAAGCCTTCATTCATTCTATTATGAGTCCCACATTCATGCTTGGAATGTGGCACGGGGTTGATTGGATGAAAGAAAGATTTGGTTCAGCCCAATCTATGGTCGGGTGGTTCATGGAAGTCCTTGACTTGGTTGGATTTGCATTTGTTAATAATATCTCTTTTCCTCTTGTGTTCTACATGTAAATGTACTTATTATTATGTTGTTTTTATGGTTGTTCTATATTTCTTATCATGTTGGTTATAAGCATGGTTCATAATAGAATTTGGTTATGGATCTCATCGTGATTTCATTAGTACAATAAATGTGAATCAATATATGTCCTAATAAATGATAATGCAACTATTATGATAAGGCATAAATTATTCCTAACAGTTCTTAGATAAGTATGAGACCCCTATGGTCTGATCTGTTGTTATGGCCTATAGATTACATGTTTATGATATGTTTGACAAAATTCATGCTATGGCTAGTAGGGGTTAGATCAATTCCTTATACCAATGTTCGCATTAATACAAGGAAAATTTTAAGGATGGAAATCTATTCTAAAGTTTAGAAACCTTGGCGATTTTCACTAGTACATAATATGCAATTTGTAAAGTGTTTGACATTTTTTTTTGTAAAAGTATTTAAATTTCTAAATATTTTTTTTGGAAAAAGCATGGAAAATTAGCCCAATTGCGAATATTAACCCCTAAATTTTTCCCTTCTTTAATATCTTTAATTCATTGTTATTTATCATTTCTAGAAGTTCCATGAAGTTTTGGGCAAAGGCCTGAGACCAAGTCCTGAAAAAGTGGCACACAATCCGGGGTCACTAGCTCATAACTACCTGAAGAAGGCCACAGTCACATGCATGCCTTGCTTGGGGAGTGATCAAAGGGTCTCATTAGTGTTCTACAAGACTCTTCTTATACTATCACCTGCATGTGTTATGTAGTCTCTACCTGCTTGTACATAACACATTATTGATTTCCACATCTATCCATTGAAAAATATTGATACAGGTTCCCCTTCATATTCTTGATCGAATTCAATCCATTATTTGATGTCTAGGTTCACCCAAACATGAACTAGTGTAAAGATATGAAAGCTTGAAAGAGAAAGGAAAGGGACAATAATGAATAAAGAATCTCACACTAAATTGGGATACCTCATATCCACTACCTTAAAAATTCCTCCATCGTCTTGACCATGAGATATTAACATTAGAACGAATAGCCCAAAAATTTAAGGGTGTACTCTAATAAATGGTGTGACCCCTTTCTGTGAATTTTTCATGGTCAGTTTTTCCTAAATGGAGTGTATATTTTTTAGAATCACAAGTCTAAGTTGTGTAATCTATATAGTTTGAGTACCCCTTCCATCTTTTAATGCATTAAATATATTTAGACATTCAAAAATTCACCTTAAACAACAAGAAATTTCAATTTCACCCAAATTTTTATCATTAAATTTTGGTGAAATAGGCCAAAATGCTTATGGTTCGGTAGATTTAACTTCTTATTTTTCCTCCTAGGCACATAAATCAACTTGTGAATCATTATAGTGGCACACTAATTACAAATTAATTTCAAGGGAGAGGCACTAGGATAGGTAACTACCCCATTTTATATATATCAATTTTTCCTTCATGTGTGCTCCTACATTGGTCAAATAATGGACCACTAACTTATGTGTCCTTCAAACATGAAAAAAGAGTGGCCTATACAAATTGTGTTACCAAATCCATGAATATTTGAATTAGTATTTTTTAATGCCACTTTAGGAGTATATTGTGAAAAGAGATATCGAATAATGATGGACACTCCTTGACAACTACTATATGATGTCGAATAAAAAAAATTCTACAAATATGACATTTGGGATATTCAAAATAATAGAAAGGGACACCAAAATTTTGCTTCAAGTGTAGCAAGAATCATTTGTGATTCATGGATTTGCATACATCGAATGTTGCAATAGGACAATTTGGTTTTGGAAGCTAGATTTACAATTAGAATTAAAACAACTTCATCAAGTCAAATCTACATTCTTGGTCAAAATGGTTTGACAAATGGAAAACTAAAAATCTTGAATTTATTAGAATGTTTATCCATGGTTTTATATGATTTATCATTATTTTTGTTGCACTTTCCCTACACACCACCACTAAAATTTCAAAATTATTAGTGGTAATAGTTCCTAACCATTGCATAACATTTATCGAAGTATTCATTGGAATTAATTTAGATGCTCCATACATTTACTAGCTTTTATTTTTTTTCTTAATTGTAAGTATCAAAATAAATTTAAAAGTTCCACTTATATCATATTTAATTATGAATATATTTTAAATAGTATCTAATTGTTGGTGTCCCAAATTGCCCTATTTTCTACCCCATTTTAACCTCTGTTTTATTTCAACATAAACCTCTCTTTCCTGCACTAGTCTAAGATAACTACGTATTCCTGCACATGATTCGTATTTTATATTAAGATTTATTAAAGTGATTTATTAATCATTTTTATATGGATTTCATGCCTATTACATAACTCTTGTAACTTATGTTAATTTCCTAGAAGTAATTGATAAAATTAGTATTAATTATGAGTAAGTATGACTAGTGTAGGTAGATTCCTGCACCGACACGAGGACTGTCTGAGATTTCCATGAGCTAAATCGTTCCACAAGGACGGCTTTTGATCCTTGACTTCGAGTCTAGTTGTGGATGAACTAACAAGGATACCGGTGCCATGCAATCAGGGAACATTTTCCAAAGTTAATCTATGGCCAAGCGAGATACATGCTCCATTATAACTGCTCGCCGATTTTGTAATTTTGGTTGATTCGTCTGTTTGGCCAAAAGGCTTGAATAAGAAAATGTATGTAATTAGGGAAAACGGCTAAGGCCAAAAGGATTTATAAGATATAGAACATAGGTAGGATTAGCCAGCGAACCATCGACTGTAATTTCATTTTCATGTAATCTAGATATCACCTCAGCTCTGGGGATCGACTTGCACCATATGTACATTTTTTGAATCAAGTAATACAAGAAATCTACCATGATTTTCATACACAACATTTAATTTATCTTTGATGCATATTTGAGTGCTGATCCTTTTTGTTTCTTAGATGGGAAACGAGTTGGTTGGCTAGGGCCTAGCCAACCCAGCTCGTTTACCCCATGTACTTTCGTTGTTCAAAAAGACAATGTGAATATTTCCTTTTGCAGCTGCGTGGTGTGATAGTTCTGATATTTATTTCTTAAATTATAATTTAAATCTCTTTTGTAGTTAAAGTGTGAAATGGATCTGTGGCTTTGGGAGTTAGCTGAGTTTATTTCATTTATGAAATTCCTTTCTTGCATTTTCTTTACTCTCAACCCTTGTCCCAATTCACATTTGCTCGGATCATGCAAGAAGCTCTTTCCTGCACCAGTGCATGCAGTTTCCTGTACTTTGGTTTAGTTCTTCATTTTGCAACAAACATTGAATTACTTTCGTGCATATTATTTCCAGTTATTTTGCAAGTGAATGAACTACTAACTTCAGTAATTGTCTCCATCATTAAAAGTATATCTACAGAAGATTTGAGAACAATTGCATGAACTTACCATAAACATGTTATACTTGCATTTTATATCTTATGAACAAGGGACATAAACACTTTGAGTAGATCACCAAAGTTAGTTAACACATGTAGATCACTTAGACTACTATCTTGATTCCTTTAAGTTGCTTTCATTTCATGATGTTCACTTCCTTTGCAGGATTGAATTAATTAGAGCATTTCTTTTCCACATATAATTTACTTCAGGATTTCATTTGCAGTTGCAATTCTTTTTCAGCACATCTTTCAGTCCTTTCAAAAGTAATTTGGAAACTTAGTAAAGGAAACTCTGCCTAAGTGCAAGAAATGGTCTCTTGTCATAGAACAGAGTGCTTTAAGCCCTGAATCTGAGAGCACCTTCACTAAGACATAAATCTTCAGTAAGGAAGGTCAAATATACTTTTACACATAGACACTGTACCTTCACTAGTGCAAGCAGATTGCAAGAGTGTAAGAATAGGTTGTTTGTGTAGAAGGAAGATCAAGAGGGAAACAAATCTTTGCTAGGGCCCACTTGTGAGATTGTTAGCCATCCATCTGAAGATGAACATAGCATTTCATTCCATCATTTAAGATTGTTTCAGATGTGTGAAAACTCCTTTACTTGATTTACTTGCAAATTGTTCTTTTACATTTCAGCACTAGAGTTGCTTTGGTGTCAATTTCCTTTACGATTGTTTTCTGTCTGATTTTGCAAGAATTTCCTTAAGAAGTAGGATTAGGAACAGGAAAATTTCATACCACTTCTGGCATTGCCTGTGCTTCGTCTCTAAGTTTACGAAACCCCTGGGTTGATAATTAAGTGTTGAGGATTTTTCTTAAATGCAATTCCTGCACCCAACATTTTGGCATCGTTGTCAGAGAGGTGATTTGAATTGGTAAGAATTTTCCATTTTCTTGCAATAGGGGTAAGTTTGCTATTATTTTTTCCTGCAGCGTGCTGATTTATTTTTTGAAAATTGCAATTTTTATTTGAATTTCGTTTTGTCATTTTTGAAATGAATGCCTAAAAGAGGTAGGGGTCCGAAGCCCATTAGGGGCCAAAGAAATACTGACAAATATGAAACCAAAACTCATATTGGGCCTTCTTTTGCAGGAAAAAAATCCAAACAAACTCACACTCATCACACAGGAACAGTCCACCTAGGCTCTGGCAGCCGTGGTCTAGGTGTGACACATAAAGGGGAAGAAGGGGACTGTTGGAATCCATAGTCAGCCTTCTTAGCCTATTGAGAGTGGTTTGTGTGGAAGAACAATAATGGTAGATATGGAAGACCATGCAGAAGGAAGTGGTGAAAATCAGGTAAATGAGGAACAATCCACTTTCGGGTTCCTGATTATGGATCATGATACACAAGTACAGATGAAAAATATTTCACCATCAGCTCTTCCTCATTTTTATGGTAAGGTACATGAAGACCCAAACTCTTTCTTATTTGAGTTTGATATTTTGTGTAGAAGTTATGATTATTCATCTCATGCCCAAAAGTTAAAGTTGTTTCCTACAACTCTCAAGGACGCAACACTCCGCTGGTTCATGGGACTGGGAGGAAACACTATATCTTCTTGGGAGAAAATGAAGAGAGTGTTCTTATCAAAATATCAGGAATATTGTAACTCTCAAGATATTCAAGATGAAATCTTTACTATTGTGCAAAATGATGATGAGACTCTAGAGGACTACTTGGAGAGATTCTTGTATATCCTTCAAAGGTCAAAGCAAAAATTTGATCCAAGTACCATTAGAACCTTGTTCTTATGTGCGCTCATTGATGATGCTAGAAATAATTTAAATCTGTTAGGACAAGGGGATAATTCTCAAAACATTTTTGATAAGATCTGTGACTTGTGCGGGAAATTCTCGAGGAACCAATATAGATTTGGTAAAGGAATTCAGAATAGAAACATGAAAACCAAATCTATTGATGCTATGATTGTTGGACTAGAAAAAAAATGGATAATATGAAAATTGAAATAATGAATATTGTTAGTAAACAAATATACTATTTGAAGTTTTAGAAAAAACTTGTAGAAGAGCAAGATATATTGTCTATTTACTGTCCTAAATGTAGAAGAAATCACCCTTTAAGAGAATGTCGTCTCGATATTAAAGAAACTAATAAATGTGCAATTTGTGCAGATAACCATGCTACAAAAAAATGTCCCTCCATACCTGGGCTAAAATCTATACTACAAGGGGGACAACTTGAAGCTGAATCACTACATGTTATGGGAGCACGAAGAAATTGGCCTCAGCTAAGTGCAGGTATGGTTCCTGAACCTCCATCAATTTTTTTTGGTTATAATGCACACTCATATTCCTATCCTAACATTGGTCACTCTCAACATTGGTAGCATGGGAATCAATATCAATATGGACAACCTTCCTAATACTGGAAACAAGGATGGAGAGGGCCAAACCATTCACATCATTCACATCATTCCTATCCTACACCTATGCAATCATACCCTCCTACATATGCACCTTACCCAATGCCTCAACCATCATTACCTCAGTTAAGTCAACCTATGCCACCATTACCATTACCTTTACCATTTCGACCTTCTCAATTGCCTGCTGAACCTTTACCCAACCCCAATAATAAAGAAGTACAAATGATCCATTCTATGACCCCACTTTCTTCATCCATATTTCAGACTATGCCAGTTGGAGTCAATGATCTCCAATTGAGATCAAGGAAGGTAGTAACCTTAGAGAATCAAAAGAAGACCATGGTGATTATCGATGAGAATGGAGGGGAGGAAACTCCTGACCATTCTGAAAAAAAATGACACCATTCAACCTATCCCCGTACATTCTGAGCCCTTGTCATATTCCTCCAACGGACCTCCTTATCCAGATAGGTTACTTGTGGAGAAGAAAGACCACATTCTTGAGTCTAGCCTGGCTTCTGAACTTAGAAACCTTTTCATAAGGGTACCTTTGCTCAAAGATATTAAATAGATCCCCATCTGTACAAAAATTATTAAGGAACTTTGTCCTAAGAAGCCAGGAAGGAGAATATTGGAACCTCAAACTATTCAATTTGTTGGTAGAGCAGCGGAGTTGATGATGGGGTGTATGCACATGGAAAAGCATACCGACCCCGGAAACCCTGTTGTTTCTATTCAAATAGGTGATGTCCTTGTCTCCAATGTACTTATAGACCTAGGGGCAGTCATTAATGTTATGAGTAAGCAAACCATGGATCAAATTGGATTGGTCCATATTCGTCCTACTCCCATTGTGCTTGAATTAGCAGATAGGTCTAAAATCAAGACGGAAGGGGTGTTGGATGATGTGGTCATTTCCCTAGATTCTTGGAAATATCCCATAGATTTCATTGTGCTTCAGCCAAAGAACCTTGTGGGAGGTAATCCCTTGATCTTGGGACAACTGTGGCTTGCTACGGCCGATGCTTATATCAGATGTTGTTTTGGTGATATGTATATTTCCCATGGAGATTCAAGAAAGAAGGTCACCTTATATCCACCCGCTAGATCCATTCAGGAGCTCCGAGACACTTTATGTTTAGACTACAATAGTGATGAGGAAACTCACCCTGTTTCCTTGATACATCAGAATGTTGAGTCCTCACAGGAGGGTGAGATCCAAGACTTCCTGAACAATCTAGACACCACGCCTAATTTCGAGTCATTAAGTCAGATTTTTAGTCTAGATTTTCAGGGAAGGTATGAATCTCTACCTCCATCACCACCATCACTAGCGACACCTTTGTATACTCTTGAGCCTGATACTACTCTTGTTGAGATTAGTCTAGGTAAATCCTTGTATATCAGTTCAGACTTGGATCCTTCTCAGCAAGAGCATCTTGTGAATTTGTTGCGAAACCATCTCGATGCCTTTGCATGGGGTTATGAGGATATGAAAGGCATCCCTCCTGAAACTTGTACACACCATATCTATATTCAGGATTGAGCCAGACCTATCTGACAGCCCCAAAGGCGAATGAACTCGGCTCTAAGGGACGTTGTAAAGGGTCTACCCATTAGTATT
>Ga0213495_10000026_pt1 | contig 18442 bp, 18 predicted proteins | sample Lodgepole_Yose_1_FD_150982 | JGI IMG/M metagenome (GOLD analysis project Ga0213495, IMG submission 150982) | Leaf-associated microbial communities from Pinus contorta in Yosemite National Park, California, United States - Lodgepole_Yose_1 | ecosystem: Host-associated > Plants > Phyllosphere >... | reverse complement strand
TTACAACTCTTTGGTATGTGTTTTGTTGTCTTTCATATCTCTTTCATGCTTCTGTGCTTTACAGTTAATGGCAAGGAAAAAGAATAGTTCCAGGATTTAATCACAGATTACCCTGAACTCAATCTAAGCTATTATAAATGTTTTCTTCAGTTATAGTAATAAAGGTGTAATTCTTAATTGCTGCCCTTTCACACTATATCTTTCACAGTGATTATTGTTTCAGGAATTCAAGTTTGCTCCTGAGGAATATATCTCTTTCCCACACCCCAGCTTAGTGGAAAATTCTTAATTGCTTTTCACTGGTTATTTACATTTCACCATCATAATTTCAAGTTTGTTTTATGAAGTATTCAAATGGCCCTGTAATTTCAGCTGCTCAACTCAAGATTTCAAAAAACCAGTAGCCACAGACTCCATTGCCCAATGGACTAACATTATCTGCAGATTTCCACTTTAGGTACAGAAAGACATCCTTTCAACCAAACATAAACCAAAACCCTTACTTCATAACTAGCCTAAAATCTCCACAGAACAGAGACAAACCTTAAAGAGAGAGCCCTCTCTGATTACAGTTGGGCTAGAAGCTGTAATCCAAAGATTGGTTAGTGGTTACCCCGGCCGTATTCCCTTGGGAGTCAAAGGGAACAACCTGGGTGTTAACAGACTCAATACTGCAACTCTAATAAAATAGCCTTCAGACCTTCACGAAGGTCTACTATCAGCCTTTGTAGACCCTTATCAGTTGATTTATCCACTTACATGCTTAGATAACAATCCTAAATTAGTGTTCAAACATATCTACTTATGGTATTTAGTAAATATAACGGAATTCATCTTAGTCTTCATGAAAGTATTTAACATGCATTTCATACATTTATTAAGACTTATTCAAGAGAATCACACATCATTAGATCAATATTTCATAAACACATTATTCATCCACAACATATATCGTAAATAGAAGAAAATAGAGATAAACATATATACATAGGATTTCTTCGGTAACTTTGTTTATTTATCTTCAATTCATCTTTACAGAATCAAAACTACCCTGCGCACTCAGCTGCGGACTCTACCTAGGCCTTTGTGCACTCAGTTGTAGAGTCTTTCTCTCCTATCTGTCCCACTTCTTTTTTCTATCAATTCTCTTCTATTGACCCAATACATCTCATATTATTCCTTAGAATCTCTAATACACACCTATTTATAGCCTTTTACATACAATCCCATGGTCCGCGTACCATGGGTCGATCTCAAAACAACTCAAATTTTACATAAAAAAGGGGCTAAAACCCCTGTGACTTCTAATCATCTACGTGCTCCGCATCCACAAATCATGGAGACTTTACATTATTTACAAAAAATACATAAAAAAAATTGGGTTATCTTAACCCCAAAACTGACCCAGGGGACCCCATCCCAACATAATTGATGTTAAGAAGAAAAATAAAATTATTTTTTAAAATGCTTGTCTCATGGGTTTCATGAGCAAGGAATTTTATTTTTAGTAATGGATCCCATTGAGAGCCGTTAGGATTGGTCAAAAAATCAAAGAGAGTTAATGTCATATATGAAGGACACTTCTTTCACATATTACATTTTTTTATGAATCATTAAATGTATAAGGAGGCCCTCCAAGACGAAGAAAAATATCCTCCTACGAGTCAACTACAAGATGGAATAAATAATCTTCACCAAAAGATATGTCGGCTCACCCTCTCTCAAGTTGGCTTATTATGGAGGCTCTAACAACTATAAATAGGGAAACTTGACCTCATTTCAAAGACAAAAATTTGGTGAAGGAGGTATGAAATCAAGGTGTGCAAATATCACTTAGAGGAGAGCCTAATCATCAGCAAAGAAGGTAAGGAAGGAGAATGAAATCCTCTGTATCATTTGGTTTTATGTTTGTGTCAAATTGACCTCACGGAAGTAAAGGGACTATGTCTATTGCCAAAAAGAAGGAAATTTTGCAGTCTTATTGGAAGGTTAAGTCAAGGAGGAAGAAAGGGTATATTACAACCTGAGTTATGAAGGAAGAGACATCCTACTAAAAATAAGGAAAAAAAGTCATCGGATAAGGTCATATGCATGATTTAGGGTTTTGGAATTATGGTAAAATATTGCAGACTTAATTCAAGGAGGTCAAAATAAGCGAAGGTATGATGCAGAAGAAAGTCGAGGTTGAGGACAAGTTGAGAAGGAGGAAGGAAGGTTGACTATCATTGACTAAGGATCTCATCAAGGAAGATTTGTGTCTTGGTATTTGAGTGGAAAGTAGGTCAAGGGTATTAGTCTTGGTATTCATCAATTGAAGTCTCTATAAGAAGAATAATTTGGTTGGGTTTTCCTCTGAGGTCGAAGAGGTTTTAGCCCTGGATGATATCCTATATTTTGTGTCCCTTATCTCTTTATCATTTGTGCTTTGATAGTTGTTTTATGAGGAATAACACTATAATAAAATAATTAAAACAATATCATAGTCTAAGAAGTAAAAATCATTCATAAGCAGTTATCAATAGTGAATAAATCACATAATATTAATGCCCTATATTTCTCAACATGGTTTCAGAGCTAAGGTGACTAAGTCAAGGAAGGGAATCCTATGAAGGGACACTCATTGATCAAACCTCGACGAAGGCGTCGAAACAAATATCATCTTGAAGCCAAGATCTACAAAGTAAGCATCATAACCCTAGATCAAAGAAAAATAAGTCTTGGGATCATCATCAAGAAAAAAAGTCCAAAACCCTACATTTAATCAAGTTGAAGAGTTCTACAAATCAAGGTAAGCTTGAAGTTTATTCATCCAAGAGAATAAATTCAAGGTCAAGACCATATCATCACCCATCAAATAAGAATTCCTGGGATCCACTCTCAATCATTTTCAAGTTGAAGTATCTTAAAAACTATTCATCCAAAAGAAGCTAGATCGAAAGAGTTGTCATCAAGATTCTAAGGCAATGTCTCTCCCATTGAAGCAATATCCTTGCCACTTAATAAATAATCAACAATTCATCATTGATCTTCATCAACAAATACTCCATCATCAAAGGATCCAAGGGATATCCCTCTCTATGGGATCAATAATCATTATTGAAGGAAATTATCCTCATCAAGGAGAATTTTAATTCTCTATATCATCATCAACATCAAAGAAACAATAAGAAGAAGTAGCATCATATCAAGTAAGTATATATTTATGTCCACGTCTAAATTTGTCGAAATGTCATTTTGCAAGGAAAGCAACAAATTGGTTGGGCCTTCAAACTATCTTGCAAGGAAGAAAAGGACAAATTTGAATCTTATTGAAAATGAAGTTATGTAACATTTCAAAGGGTCTATCACAAAACCAGGAAAGGAATATGCTCAAGGTATTGGAAATTACATGAAAGAGGAAGTTAGGTCTCAAAGGATTGTTATAAAATACATCAAGAATCCCTTCATCCCATACGTATCCAAACTCGAAACTTCAAAATAAATACATGAGAAACTAGTATAGTTGTATTCCATAAGCAGTGCTCCAGAAGTAATCTCATTAAGTAAATAACTCTACAAGTTGAATATGTCAAGGGAATATGGAATATCCTCCTATGTTATGAGGATATCTGAAATGCGGGATCAACTACAAGATCTGGGAGAATTCATGTCTGAAAAGGAAATGACTACAGTTGTACTAAATGCACTACCGGAGGAATGGGGTAACTTTGATTCAAGTATTTATGGAAATAAAGAAGCTACTCCATTCTAGGATCTATGGTCACTGTGTAAGATCAAAGAATCTAGACTAAATTCCAAATATGACATGGGAACCGGTGAGAAAAATCAAGCTTATGTTACAATGATAAGAAGAAAGGGAAAATTTTGAAAGTCTAGTTCTTGGAAAAAGAAAAGGGACATGGCCAAGATTCAATGCTATCGTTGTCAAGAATATGGGCACTACAAAAGAGATTTTACTAAGATCAAGAAGCACAATAAAAAAAGAGGAAAATAATAAGCCCATATCACTTAAGAAGTGGAGGAATTTGAAAAGAAAAAGTCTAGGAAAGAGGAGGTAAGAGATATCTACTATCACTGAGATAGTATTCATCACCTAAGTTCTTTTCAAGCTCCTAAGTATTCTGTTGTAAGATATGGCTATTATGATTCACTAAGAAAATGATGGGAGGCATTGTGGCATCATAAAAGCATTCAAAGAAATATCTCATAAAATTATCATAGAAAAGGATGAAATATGGTTGAAGTTGAAGTCCACAATAGTCACCCATGGAAGGATATAGCTCTTGGAAACCTCACTAGTAACAGAGGTGGTATCTATGGAAAAGAAAGAAAGGGTCATCTAGTACAAGGCTCATCATACATCTATCAAAAGGAAACATCTGCTGGATAGGGATAATCTAGATCCTTAATATTTTCTAATGGAATATTCATCGAAAGGTTTACCGATTAAGAGGGGAAGAAAGTGTTTCATCAAAAATTCCAAACTTGCGGAATTCACAAAATGGTGGTATGATGACATAAAAGTTGAAGCAGATAAATGGATTTACGCTCTTTTCAATAAAGCAAGTTTTTGAAGGAAGTATGGATGACATAAAGAAAAATGAGGTATGTATCCTTTCACTAGATATTGTATAAGTTATGTCATGTGGTTGTAGATAACATGGATCAATGCTCTATCTTGAGATACTGATCAAAAGAAAGGATCTCGTCCTTCGAAGGAATGCATAAATGCGCGGGTCACACAATCACTAGATGAAATCAACATAATATGTCCTCAAATTTAATATTGGGTGGTTGGCTATAATTGAAAGACTCTGATTGGAAATTCCTAGGAATGAAATTTGTAAGGAAAGGAAGGAAGAGATCATGGGATATGAAACCATGGAAGAGGCAATCAACATCTGAAAAACCAAGAGATCTAACTAGGATATCTCCAACAAAGATATGTAGAAGTTTGATAGAGAAAGAGACCCTTGACAATATATATCTTTCGGAGATGTGTCAATGTGTATGTAGGATGTTGATGCAACCTAGAAGATGTCATGATGAAATATAATCACAAAGGTAATTTTGAAAGTGTTCATTTCTTATTTTTTTAGCAAATATTTGGATGGGATTATGAAAGGCTACAAACGAAAGATCTATAGATATTTTCCACCATCTATGACCATGTAGTAGGATGAAACAGACTAAACAACATAGGGCATGAAGAAGGTAAAGCGGAATGAAGGAAGGCAATATATGAACTAATAGATCACTTTCTAATGATGACATGAATGACTCATGGATGAAAGTGATGGATGCTCTTTTCCCTATGATGTAGTCCCAAACATGAAGACTTTGAAATAATGAAAATAAATTCATGACATCATGAGGAGGAGTTCTTCAAGCATCTAGTCACCCGAAGATCTATACCAGAGAAGGTGATGTAGGTCCATAATTAAGAGGGAGCCTGGAAACAAGTTTCTTACTTGGAAGAAAATTGGAAGCAAAATTCCTAAGACAAGAGGGAGCTTAGGTACATTCCTTTCGTAGGAATGTGTACACTCCCTTATTGGAATAGATATGTCCTCCCAAATTAAGAGGGAGAGATAGATACATCATTATTGTCTTCACTAGGGAAGACATAATGGAGGATTGGGTAAACACATGGCATCCTATACTATTTTAGGATGAGTTAGGGCATCCAAGGTAAGAAAATTCTTAGAGGGTTGATATTCTTTGAGGACTGGGAATCCAACATAAGAATATTCCTAGTAGACCATGCCCTGTGAACTCAGGTAGCATATGTTATGAGAGAGACAACAATGAGGGTGTATATACATCATTGGTATTGCTGGCATCGTGCTCAGATCTCGTGGAGAGGTAGAGCTATTAGTCAAGGCCATCCTATGTGACAATGCTAGTTGATATGATGCTAAACAGATGGGATACCAATCTGACTCTTCTTATGAGAATTTTTCAGATTGAGAATGACAAAGTACCATTATGAATATCTCCGTAGTTTGAAAGAGTTTTGAAAAGTGTAACTAGTTTTAGTCTTCATAATGACATGTGTAATTGTGATTTTATGTAATTGATGTAAAGAAGAAAATACAGTTATTTTTGTAATGCTTGTCTCATGGGTTTCATGACAAAGGAATTTTATTTTTAGTAATGGCTCCCACTGAGAGCACCTAGGATTGGTCATAAAGTCAAAGAGATCCAATGTCATGTATGAAGGACCCTCCTTGGGCATGTTACATTTTTGTATGAATCATTAAATTTATAAGAAGGCCCTCCAAGACCAGGAAAAATCTTCTCCTACAAGTCGGATACAAGATGGAATAAATAATCTTCTCAAGAAAACATGTAGGCTCACCCTCTCTCAAGTTAGCTTATTATGGAGGCTCCAAAAACTATAAATAGGGCATCTTGGCCTCATTTCAGAGATAAAAATTTGGTCAAGCAGGCCTGAAATCAAGGTGTGCAAGGATCACTTTGAAGAGATCTTAATCATTAGAAAATAATGGAAAGAAGGAGAACAAAGTCCTTGGCATAATTTGGATATGTTTTTGGGTCACTTTGATCTCACATTTGCAAAGTAAAGGGACTTTCTCTATTATAGAAAAGGTTGAATTTTTGCAGTCCTATTGGAAGGTTAAGTCAAGGAGGAATCAAGGGTATATTACAAGCCAAGTTACCAAGGAAGAGACATCATACTAAAACAAAGGAAAATAAGGCATAAGAGAAGGTCATATGCATGAGGTAGGGTTTCTTATTTAGGGTCAAATATTGTAGACTTAATTCAAGGAGGCCAAAATAAGTGAAGGTATGAGGCAAAAGGAATTTGAGGTTGAAGAGAAGCCAAGAAGGAGGAAGGAAGGTGGAATATCATTGACTAAGGATATCATCAAGGACACTTTAGGTCTTGGTAATGGAGTGGAAAGTAGGTCAAGGGTCTTGGTCTTGGTATTCGTCAATTGAATTCTCTATGAGAGGAAGAATTTGTTCGGTTTTTCTTCTCAAGTGGCAGAGGTTTTGGCCCTAGCTTATAGCCTATATTCTATGTCTCTTGTCTCTTTATGGTTTGTGCTTTGTTAGTTGTTTGATGAAGAATAATATTATAATAACATAAGTAAAAGAAGACCCTAATCTAAGAAATAAAAATAATTGACAAGAAGCTATCAATACTAGAGAAATCACTTACTATCAATGCCCTGGATTTCTCAACACTCCCTTCAATTGGTCAAAAGAATCATCAATCTGTGGTAAAGGCTATATGTTGTTGATCGTCATCTTGTTCAACTACCTGTAATCAATGCACAACCTAAGAGTACCGTCCTTCTTCCTCACAAACAATATTGATTCACCCCAAGGTGATACACTTGGCCTAATGTATCCCTTACAAGACATTTCCTTCAATTGTAATTTTAGTTCCACCAACTATGGAGTGCTCATCCTGTAAGGTTCCTTCGATGTTGGTATTTCTCTTGGCATGAACTAAATAGAACTGCTCTCGACATCAATGAAATAGAAAAGTATGTTACGCTATGAGGCGGTAGCTTTGAGACCCCTACTAGAAATAAATCCTGAAACTACTGGAAAACCCGATACCTTCTCAAGACTTCAACATCCTCAATATCCTTCCCTTTTTCACTAGAAATATGAACTGTAAAATAATACACATCTTTTTTTTCTATTGTGCTTTTCCTGCATAGTTGTAACCATCCTCAACGATGTATGATTCTTCTTACTCTGCAAGATTATCTTCTCTCTATCATCATCCAAACACTCAATGCCCTTATCGTAACAGCATAACTTAGTTCTAATTAATGTACAACCAATCCATACCTAATAGAATATTGTATGATTCCAACAAAATCACATTTAGATGTGACGATGTAGACATACCGTTCAACTCAAATTCACAAGGTCTCATCCAATAATGAAATATTTTCTTAGTATGTGTAGCCAACTGCACCAACGAAGACTCTACATGCACTTCTTTATTCAAGCAACACGTATCCTACAGGTTAGGACTAATATAACTATGGTTAGATCTAAGGTCAATCAAAATAGAAATAAATTGATCATACATCTTACCTTCTTGTTGAGAAATGGCAACAAGAAATTCTAGTTTAATTTTTCCGTGAATTAAACTAAGAAATAAAATCGAATTCTATTCTCATAAAAACTTGTAAATAGTTAACTAAGTTTAATTAACTTAATTATCTTAGGAATTTCGAGTTGGAAGTCTTTCTGTAGTCATGAATATGTTCTCCCTAAGTTTTAGGGGTCTAGTATGAGTTTAAATTCAGTTGGAAATTAGATCACTCGGTTTACTGACTTAAGTTCAGTTAAATTAGTACTAAATTGTTTTTGGAGCTAAGAGAGGACTAATAGTTAGTTGGTGCACTAATGCATCCACTAGTGCTACTCTAGTTAACTGAAGATTCCCTCATGCGAAACTCATGCATGTCAGAGAAACACCCCGTTGAGATTTGAGTGGAGGGATAGTGTACCATCATTGGTATTATTTACTGGAGTGTAAATATCATGCATGCATCAGAGATTGGATTGTGCAATTTTGGAAGTATGAATTCCCTTTCAATATGGGATATTCATTTTAGGAATTACGCAAGATATTAGAGGCTTGGAAAGCTCCAGAATTGGCTAAGTGTTGGACAAGAGCTATCTTGTGAGCTAAGAGAGTTGAGCATACTTGTGCAAAATTGTTCTAGTGAGAACAAGCTTTGTATACTCACTCATATTTCTGATATATGCAACACAGATATTAGGTTTTTGAGCAGTCGCTTTCGCTAGATACATCTTGTGTTATGTGCCATTGATTTATCTTCTTCTTGTTCATATTCTTTTCATCGATCTATTGGCTTCTGCTAGTTGAAACTAGAAGTAGATTCTTGTCCTGTGCTTTAGTAAATTGCATGAGCTTGTGAATCTAGAGGATTTTCTACATGGTATTGAAGCTGAGAACAATATACGAGAGGAGATTTGGAAGTTTTGAGTTTTGGGTTATAGGATAAATTCAAATTTGCAATACATACTTCAGGATCGACTGATGGCATTCTAAGCTTTGCAGCTCAAGTATGCCTTGGAAGACAACTTGAATTTTATAACATGGAGGGAAATAATGGAGGTTGTGCTAGAGGATAATGGCTTGAAGTAATTCATTGATCAAAAATTCCTAAGCCAGCAACATCGGATGCACATAATTTGGCCAAATGGAATAAGTGTGTGGCGAAGGCAAGGCGGATAATTCTTGAGGGTGTTCGAGACCACATTTTCTCAAGTCTCCACGGAAAGGAAACTCCATATGCTATGTGGAAAGCATCAATGGACTTGTATTAGAATAGCAGTGACCAAAGGAAATTGGCATTGAAGGATAAACTTCGAAAAATCAAAATGGAGAAAGGAGAGACAATTCCAGAATACTTGACCAAGTTCTCTCAATGTTGTGATGAACTTCAAAGTGTTGGAATCACGGTTGTTGAGGATAATATGGTAATTATTCATCTTCTAGGACTCCCAAAGAGGTGGCATAGTTATGAGGACATTGTCAATGGTTAGGAGAAGCTACCTAATTGGGAACGACTGTGGTCAGCCTTGATGAAGGAGGAGATCAAGAGAAACACCAGGGATGGCTCTTCATCAAAGACTGATGATGAAGAGAATTGTGCCTTAGTGATTAAGGTAAAGAAGGGGAAAGGGAAAGCTTCCCATTCCAGATCAAATTCTTATCATGGAGGAAAGAAGAACTACATGACGAAAGTTAAATTCTTTCATTGTCATGAGCTGAGCCATTTTGCTACAATTTGTCCACTCAATAAGTCTGTGAAGAATTCCTCAGGGAGAGTAGCAAGTGAAGCTTTGTCCTCTTAATTTGAATGGCACTTTTCCCTCATTGAAGGCATGGTTTCATCAATGATGGGAAGTGTATGGTACTTTGATAATAGAGCTTCATTCCATGATTGGTGACAAATAGTTATTCAATGACATGGAGGAGAAAGATCTCTAGAAGCATATCGAGATGGATGACGACGATAAGTATAGTGTTACTAGATTGGCACGTTTACATTTCAAAGGGAGCATGGGGCTCCACTAACCTTGAAGAATGTTATGTGTGTGCCCAGGTTGAAGAAGAAAATGGTATCCATTTCCATGCTTGAGGATAGAGGCTATGATGTGATCTTCTAGAAAGGAAAGGAGTTCCTTTGACACATAGCCATGGGTCAAGTAAAGAAGATAGGGATTCCGATGAATAATCTCTATAAGATAGAGGTAGAGGAGTGTGCTACTTCGAGCAAAAAGGCAGAAAGGACGTAGATCCAAGACATTTGCGAGTTGTGGCACAAGCGATTGGGGCACTTTCATCATGGGGCCTCGATGATATTGCAACATATCTCTACCGGTCTTCCCAAAGGTGTGCTTGAGCAATTTGATGCATGCAAGTGGTGTACTTTGGGAAAATACACCAAGTCTTCCTTCATGACAGAGACAGTCAAGCAGAGGCTATTCTAGAGCGTGTCCATTCAAATGTGTGTGGACCATTCTCGATAGCATCCAAGGCGAAACACAGGTATTATGTAATTTTTTTATGACTATTCTCATAAATGTTGGATATTTTTCATGTAGAAAAGGATCAAAATTTCACAAATTTTTGTGATTTTAAAGCATTGGTGGAGAAAGAATCAGGCAAGAAGGTTAAATCTCTATGGAGTGATAACGAGGTTTAAGAACTTATGAGCAGTAGAAGGGATTAAAGTTAGTTGATAACACCCCATAACCCTCAGCAGAATGGGGTGGCCAAGAGGAAGAACATAAGCATAGTAGGGGCAATGAGGGAAATGTTGCATGATTAGGGCCTACCACTTGACTTCTGGGCTGAGAGTTGCAACACAACAATTTATGTTTAGAACCGTAGCTAATATCAGATACTTGAGATGAAGATGCCAGAGGAGGCGTGTTCCGGTAAGAAGCCACATGTTGGTCAATTCATGATTTTTGGGTCATCGATATATTTCCATGTGACCAAAGATGCACAGAAAAAGCTTGAGCCAACAATAGATTTGGGGATATTTGTGGGCTACACTGGTATACCTCACAACTATCAGGTGTATTTGCAGACCAGCATGATGACAGTGCTTTGCAGGGATATCAGATTCGATGAGGAGAAGGCCATGTGAGTTTCCCTTTAGAGGGAGCTTGAGCTACATGCGGATGAGGAAATTTTAGCTCTTAAGTGTGACGAGCCTCAAATTGATGTGGAGAAGCCACATGCAAGGGATCTGAGAGTGGAGACATCCACTAAGGTAGATTCTTCCAGAGAGGGAAGAAAATACACCAAAGGTGATGAAAAATTCTTGGACAATGCATGGAAGAATGTGGCAGCACCCACTTCTTAGCATGGGTAGAGGAGGTCACCTGAAAGGTACACTGGATACATGGCTCTTATCGGAAAATGTGTTATGACAAAGCCATATTCCTTTAAGGAAGCAGTGTAGTAGTTGGTTTGGGTTGATACCATGATGGAGTATGACTCCATAGTTCGTAATAGTGTTTGGGATGTGGTCTTAACACCAGAGGACAAATCAATAGTGAGCTCCCATTGGCTTTACAAAGTAAAGAAAACTGCAGATGGTAGTGCGGAGAAGGATAAGGCTAGATTTGTTGCGCATGGCCTTTCAAAGGTAGAGGTGATTGACTATGATGAGACCTTTGGTCTTTTTGCAATTTTCATCAATCATATCTATATTCGCACTATCAACACAAATGGGTTGGAAGATACATCGGATGGATGTAAATAAAACCTTCCTTAATGGAATGATTGAGGAAGAGGTGTACATAAAACAACCTGAAGGTTTTGAAACCTTTGACCATGAGTCGCATGTGTGCCAGCTCAAGAGAGTGTTGTATGGGCTGAAGCAAGCAGCTCATGCTTGGTACACCAGGATAGATAGTTGCTTCGCTAGGTTGGGATTTACAAAGAGTGAAGAGGATGTGAACCTGTACAACATACTAGTCGAAGGTAAACTATTGATCATTGTACTTTATGTTGATGATCTCATACTCACAGGTGATGATTCATTGATCAAGTCTTGCAAGGGTGGACCTTGCAAGTGAGTTTGAGATGAACAACATAGGGCTGATGCACTACTTTCTTGGCATGGAGGTATAATAGGGAGATGGGGATTTAAAGTATGCCAACGAGATACTCAAGAGATTCCACATGGAGAGAAGAAAACACATGGAGACTCCTCTACTAGGTAACTAGAGGAAGGAGGATGCTACTTCAGGGGAAGTGGTGGAAGCCACTGTTTACAGGGAGCTTGTGGGTTCACTCATGTAATTGGTGAACACACGACTAGATATGTGCTATGCAGTTAACCAACTTAGTCAAGTGATGGTTAGGTTGACCAAGCTGTATTGGAAGGTGACAAAGAATGTGTTGAGATATCTCAAGAGCACATCTCAATATGGATTATGGTACAAACAAATAGAGGGAATGAAACTTCAAGGCTTCATCGATGCAGCTTGGGCAGGGAGTCAATCCGACAGGAAGAACACATTAGGAGGGGTCTTCAGTATTATGTCAACAATAGTTTCTTATTATAGTAGGAAACAAATATCGGTTGCACTCAGTTCGGCAAAGGCAAAGTACATAGCTGTGATTCAGGAAGCATGTGAGGGCATCTAGATGAGGAAGATCATGGTTGGATTCTTTGGTCAACATATGTTTCCAACTGTGATTTACTATGATATTCAGAGTTGTATCAAACTCTTTGAAAATCTAGTTTTTCATGATCGGTCCAAGCATATTGATATCCGATATCATCATCTCAGATATTATGTATTGAGGTGGACTATGTTGTTAGATTACATTATCACAAAGGAGAAATATGTTGACATTTTATCAAAGGCATTGTCAAGATGTAAATTCAAGTTTCATAGAGATAGGATCAAGGTAGCTGATAATCCATTTCTTGTTGAGAGGGAGTGTTGAGAAATGGCAACAAGAAATTCTACTTTAATTTGTCCTTGAATTAAAATGAGAATTAAAATTGACTTATATTCTCATAGCAACTTGTAATGTTTAATTAAGTTTAATTAACTTAATTATTTTAGGAACTTTGAGTTGGAAGTCTTTTTTTAGTCATGTATATGTTCTCCCTAAGTTTTAGGGGTCCAGTATCAGTTTAAATTAAGTTGGAAATTAGATCACTCAGTTTACTAAGTTAAGTTTAGTTAAATTAGTTCTAAATTGTTTTTGGAACTAATAGAGGACTAACAATTAGTTGGTGCGCTAATGCATCCGCTAGTTCTACTCTAGTTAACTGAACTTTCCCGCATGAGAAATTCATGCATGTCAGTTCAAAGAACAACCTAGTTGAGACTAGCATGCAAGGAGAGTGTACTATCAATGGTATTATTTACTGGAGTGTAAATATCATGCATGCATCAGAGATTGATACTATGCTTGGATTGCGCAATTTCGGAAGCATGATTTCCCTTTAAATACTGACTATTCATCCTAGGAATTACGCAAGATATTAGAGGCTTGGAGAGCTGCAAAATTGGCTAAATGTTGGCCAAGAGCTAGCTTGTGAGCTCAGAGAGTTGAGCATACTTGTGCAGAGTTGTTCTAGTGAGAACAAGCTTTGTATCTTCACTCATATTTTTGATATATGCAATATAGATAGTGGGGTTTTCAGCGGTTTCTTTCCGCAGATACATCTTGTGTTATGGGCCATTGATTTATCTTCTTCTTGTTCATATTGTTTTCATCAATCTATTGGCTTCTGCTGGTGGAAAGTAGAATTAGATTCTTGTCCTGTGCTTTAGTAAATTGCATGAGCTTGTGAATCTACATGATTTTCTACATGGAATCGGAGCGGACAACAATATAATATAGGAGATTTGAAAGTTTTGAGTTTTTGGTTACAACTGAAATTCAAATTTGCAATACATACTTTAGGATTGGTAGATGGCCTTCTACAGTTTTTGGATCGAGTATGCCTCGAAAGGAAACTCAAATTTTATAGCTTGGAGGGACATAACGGAGGCTTTGCCAGAGGATAATGGCTTGAAGGAATTTATTGATCAAGAAATTCCTAAGCTAGCAGGATCAGATGGACACAATTTGGCTGAATGGAAGAAGTGTGTGGCAAAATGTGAGGTGGATAATCCTTGAGGGAGTTCGAGAACACATTGTCTTGAGTCTCCATGGAAAGGAAAGTTAGTATGATACGTGGAAATAATTGACAGACTTGTATCAAAACAATAGTGACTAAAGGGAATTGGCATTGAAGGACAAACTTCGAAAAATGAGAATGGAGAAAAGCGAGACGATTCCAAAATACTTGACCAAGTTCACTCAATGCCATGATGAAATTGGAAGTGTTGGAATCATGGCTGCTGAGGACGATATGGTGATTCATTTTCTTCTAGGACTCCCAAAGAGTTGGCATAATTATCAGGACTCTGTTAATGGTTGGGAGAAGCTGCTGTATTGGGAATGACTATGGTTAGATTTGATGCAGGAGGAGATCATGAGAAACACCAGGGATGGCTCTTCAAAATAGACGTGAAATGAAGAGAATTGTGCCTTAGCAATTAACGTGAAGAAGGGTAAAGGGAAAGCTTCCCATTCCAAATTAGATTCTTATCATGGAGGTAAGAAGAAAAGCATGACAAAAGTTAATTTCTTTCATTGTTATGACTGGGCCATTTTGCTACAAATTATCCACTCAAGAAGTCCAAGAAGTCCTCGAGAGGAGAGGTGGGTGAGGCTTTGGCTTCTCAATTTGAATTGGACTTTCCCCTCATTGCATGCATGGTGTCATCAATGATGGGAATTGTCTCGTACCTAGGAAATGGAGCTTTATTCCACATGACTGGCGACAAAGAGTTATTCAGTGACTTGGAGTAAGATCTCTAGATGCATATCGAGATGGGTGACGAAGGGAACTATAGTGTTATTGGATTGGGCATGATTACTTTTTAGAGAAAGCATGGGGCTCCATTCACCTTGAAGAATGTTATGTATGTGCCTGGGTTGAAGAAGCACTCGGTATCTATTGCCATGCTTGACGATAGTGGCTTTGCTTTCTTGAACTCTTCCGAAAGTACTACTTCTCACTCCTCCTATACAGATGATGATAATGATGATTATTATGTCTCTCTAAACCAAAACTAAAATAGAACCCACAATCATTACCCCCACTTTCAGGTGTATCCAAGAACCTACCATCTATGATTGTGTCAATCCTATCAAACTTGTATCACGGTTGAGACCTACTACCATATGCCCCATTGGTCCTTTCCTCCTATCCATGATTGATCCTAAGTGGTCCCTTTCTATGAAAATTATATAGAATATTAAGGATGACTGCACTAAATTTTTCTTTCTTATCTTATGCCCTAGCAATTCTTTCCTGTGACTAAATGATCCTATCATTATTTGCCTTACAATGTCTGATCTATGATTTCAAACCTCTAGACATATATTCTATGTCAGGGGAGTACTCATAACCATGTTGTTCATCTGATCGGTAGGAATAATTACATGGACTGTAGTCAACCATTTTTCTTGTCATCTTTATCTTCTACTTCCTGCAAACATACCATGATAGATAAACCAAATATAAACATGATTAACATACCTCAGTGAAGTTCAGGGGAGGTTATATTATCTGAAAAATAAATCTATATTAGCATGATACATGTATATACATAATCATATCATTATATCGACATCCTGCATGATAACACCAACTACATAGAACGACCTCATGAATGACAACCATAACCATGGAAATGCATGCATAACTACCACATAAACACTGACATGCATGCATGAAAAGCACATTTCGCCCATCGAGTCCAAGTTCATAAACTTGGGAGCTCTGAGACCAATACGTAACCATCCCTCCCATATTTACCCAATTTCATCGACCTTCCAGGGTAAGCATGAGTCTAATAGTTACCATGACATGACTAGAGCTCCTAGCTCTAGTTAAGGAACTAGGGATGACAAACTGAACACAAACTGAAAGATCACCTCATTCTCTAGGGCTATAGGACACTAAGGGGCAAAGAACCACCCTGGGTGACCAAACCCTTACTTGCACTCCTTTTCACACACATTAACCCACATGTGCATGAACGAAGAGGCCTCTAATCACATGCACAAACCTGCCTAGGTGCGGCTGTCACCTAAATTTTTCAGTTCGAATGGTATGGTCCTGATATTTGAGCCTCAATTCGAGGTCAGCCTCCAAACCACTACCCAGAACTTCCTGAAACTTCTTAGAATCATGAATGACATGAAAACAAGGCTAAACATATAAAATTGAAGGTAGAACTTGACCTAGACTACCTAGAACATAATAGATATTTTGTCAAACACATGGGAAACATGTAAGATATAGGTAATGAATGCATATCTAATCATAAAAGTATGAGATTCATCTGATAATAATCAAGAAGGCCCTATCTTGGCTAAAGGGGGCCTGAACCAGGTTTAGAGTTGTTCGTGCCAACCAAAAAAACCCATAACTATTGGCCCTTTTGACAATAACGTGCATAGCACAAGCTGCAGTCTCAGCCAAAGTACTATTGGGGGATGATAGAACTAGGTTTCTACATCCAATGAGTCCATGTGATAAGTCATTCTTAGGCTCTGATATTTCATATCTCCCTTCATGCAAATCGGTATCCTTCTAGGGATTGTTACCTTAAAGAGGGTGAAATGGCCTCTATACCTTCGTGAAGGTCTATGATCGGTGTTTTCAGACCTTAAATAGACAATGTATCCACTTTAGCACATCAATAAGTTACCCTATATATGAATTCTTGCATATCTATTCATTTTATCAAAAAACATAGCTGAAATAACCCTTAACTTTGCCAACACAGATAACTACTTAAAGCATGCATAAATAAGACGGATTTAGTTGTTTCATGCAGCATTCATTCATTAGTTCATAGGAAGCACATAATAAAGTGACAAATCATAACATAAATGGAATGAATAGAAATGCTTAAATCACCCAATAAGTCTTCAAAATTAGCCTTTATTAATCTTCAACATTCATATTAGAGAATCCTTGACCCTGCGCACTTAGCTGCAAGGTTCCGCGCACTTATCTACGGACTTAGCAAGGCCTCCTATGCACTCAGCTGCAAGAGCCTTCCCCTTCTTGCCTAAGTATAGGAATCCGAGCCTTCCTGCCTTAACACTCACCAAAAACTTTTCTGTCTTTTCTCTTTGTTATCAACTACTACTTCTAGACTCGCTATGACTCAAATATGTAGCCTTTTCAATACAATACCTAGTTTGCGGACCATAGGTGAGTCTCAAAACTAACTTATCTAGTTATCTAAACAAGGGGCTAAGACCATTTTGACTCCTATCTACCTGCGCGCTCTACTTCCACATTTCACGAAGACTTTACATCTTTTACAAACAATTATACAAAATTTGGGCTAACTAACCCTAAAACTGACCCTCGGGACCCTATCCCAATAAGCCCCCAACACAAAGATTGTGACTCACCTTCGAGTCACTCAGTTGGCACCTCGATCTTGTTGCATAGACCACTAATCTCAACCTGTAACACTACAATTTAGTAGCGTTATGTTTCGCAACCTGCTTCACTTCTTCGACCAATTTTTCTGTTACTGGGCCCTCCACTACTAGGCACATTTTCCTTTGCATCTACTATAGCACCTTCAACTTTTCCTAAAGTGACAAAGTAAGCTGACAAGCTTCCTATAGCCACAACTATAATTTGGCCTTTAGAAGGGCCTTTTTCCTCTACAATTCTTCTTCATGTACTTGTAGCTTCTTTCCTTCCTTAGCTTTGTGAGGCATTGTGCTAGTCCCAATGTGCGCATAGTCGCTTAGTCGCACAGATAATGGTGTTCAACTTCTGCAAGTTTGGGTCCTCATGTAGATTTGTACATAATTCCATTGCTGCATCAGACATCGTTGCGTAATCATTGACTGCGGTATCCAAGGTGCTCATATTTTCCTTGATTCCTTCTTTGTGCTACTACTGAACCTTTCGCAGAGTCGTTCGATGCAACTTCACCTACAACTCCAAAATTTTCATTTGGAACTCTACGCTACCCTACCCTACTCTACGCTACCCTACTCTACGCTACCCTACCCTACTCTACCCTACCCTACCCTACTCTACCCTACTCTACCCTACCCTACGCTACCCTACTCTACCCTAGCCTACGCTACTCTACTCTACTCTACTCTACTCTACTCTACCATACTCTACCCTACTCTACCCTACCCTACCCTACTCTACTCTACTGTACCCTACTCTAACCTACTCTACCCTACCCTACCCTACCCTACTCTACTCTACTCCACCCTACTCTACCCTACCCTACCCTACCCTACCCTACCCTACCCTACCCTCCCCTC
>Ga0213495_10000025_pt1 | contig 19004 bp, 10 predicted proteins | sample Lodgepole_Yose_1_FD_150982 | JGI IMG/M metagenome (GOLD analysis project Ga0213495, IMG submission 150982) | Leaf-associated microbial communities from Pinus contorta in Yosemite National Park, California, United States - Lodgepole_Yose_1 | ecosystem: Host-associated > Plants > Phyllosphere >... | reverse complement strand
CTGAAAGCATCTAAGCGGGAAATCCTTCTCTAGACAAGTTCTCGTACGAGGTGAAAGAACATCACTTCGATAGGCGATAGGTGTAAGCACCGCGAGGTGTTCAGCGATATCGTACTAAACCGAAAAGTGAGAAAGAATGGTCCCGGAGGGGCTTGCGCTTCCTAGTGCAAGGAACGTAGTGCTTGCTTGACGTTAGGAAAGCAAGGTAATTTATTGCTTGTCCGCACCGGGCAAGGACCCGGAGGGGCTTGCGCTTCCTAGTGCAAGGAACGTAGTGCTTGCTTGACGTTAGGAAAGCAAGGACCCGACAGGGGGCTCGACTGATAAGGAGAGGAAAGACATTGAGGAAAGAGAACTACCATGATGGGTCGTGTGAACCCGGCATCCCAGGCACTATACGTGCGTTCTTTCGGTAACCTTCGGGGCCCTGGACATAGCCGTTAGTCAAACTTCTCATTATGGTATAGCGCTCCTTCTCATATGGGTAAACTTCGACCGTATCCGTTACTGGTTCATCCGCTCGACCTGGCATTGGAGATGGATTTGGATCCTAGGCTAAAGGGATATAACAAGCTATCGATCTGGAAGGGATGATGCGAGCTGGGTTCGGACTGGGCTAGAAAAGCTGGCTGAGCTAGGATAGGCGGGGAAAGATAGGTGGGGAAAGACTGAGCTGGAACAGGGCGAGGTGGTTATACATGCTGTAGTACTCCCCACTTATCCATATCTCGACGGTGCAGTTTCGTATCCGGATCTTTACTAGGGGTTAGTTCTTTCCGGGCGTAGTGGCCGCTGGTCTGTGTGTCGACTGTCGGTGCACTTTATATTATAACAACGCTCTCTTTGTGCAAACACTTCATCTCTTTCTGTATAGGCCCTCTCTCGCACACCCACTATGGACTTATCCTGTGCGCCTGCTCTCCTCTATCTCCTCCTCTATCAGATTTGTATGACCTCTTATGTGCCCTGATGATGTGGAATTCCTCGAACCCATCCAAATGATAGGTTGTGACTAAGGCAAGCCAAATGGAAAGGTTTTGAAATCCTGTTCCCTACCAACAACCAACATGAAGCTGCTGCATGGACTGCCCCATGGACACTTTAGAGAGTTCAAGCCAATGCATAGCTTCGCTTCCACTCATAAGTTCCTCCTCTTTATTGAAAATAATGTATACAACACAAATTAGAGCTTATTCACTTATAGTTTCTTCACTGACACTCAGCAGCAGGGGGACCTAGCTTTACTTACGCTTAGAGCTCTATGCCTTTCTCTTCCCATTGTATTAGCGGATTAGAGCAGCTCCCATGGTATTCCCATTAGTCTTTATAGTCATAGTACTACTACTTACCGTATAGCTCCAGATAGAAGGGCTAAGGCATCAGACTCAATAAGGCTTACACTTAATAAAAAGGAAGTAGGGTAGGCTATTACTACTGTCAGTAGAGCTATTAACGTGACCATTTTTATGGCTACTAAAGAGGAGTCTATGTTGGCTAATTGCCATGGAGCAGCTATGGAACCTACACTACAGACTTGAGCTAGTGGTGTCTAAAGGCTTTCACGGGGCTTACCATATACCGTGTCAACAATTAAGGCAGTCTCTAAGGCTTGTTGTAGCATAGCTTGTAGGAAGGCTATTAGGCTCATACCTATCTTGAACTATCTATTTTGATTAGAATGGAGACTTAAAACTACCTATGGGGCTATGGCTTAAGGCAAGATCTTAGGGCTTACTGTAGGACTGAAGCTCTCTTACCGTACCGTAGAGCTATGGAAGGAAGGAAGTCAATAGTACTGACTGTTTGTAGTTATTTATCTACGACGAACTGAAGCTAGTCTCTATGGAATGGGTGTTTCTTCTTCCCCATTGGAATTGTCCAACCACACTATGGAATTATAGCGTAGAGCTCCCCCCTATTTTTTTTATCATAATAATGAAAGCCATAGAGAGTTAGCTCCATGTCAATTTGCTATAGTACTAGCCCATATGGACACTACTAGGCTCTACTACATGGTTGGTGTATAGCTCGTGAAGTCACCAACATGGGCTCCTTTGGTTCCCACTGTCTTCCCAATTAAGAGTCTCCTCTCTCATTGGACTGAGGGAGAGTTTTCATGAAAAAGTAAGTCTCATTTTAAACTATTGGGACTCAGAGTTAACTACAACAGCTAATTAGATAGAGTAAAGGATAGTCAAGCTTCGCAGTAGCAGCAAAATAGTCATAGTGTGAGCTCAGGCTGAACTAGACAAACAACTAATTAGAACTAAGAGAAGATTGAACTACTCATATTGCAACTAGAATCGGGAATCACAAAGTTGAACAACTGAACTACAGCTGTATGGGAACCATTTAGTTAGTTGTCCCAGGAAAAGTGAAACGTATCAATGCGATATCATATATTAACACGTAGGGACCATACCATATGAATTGAACGGGTATGCACGGTTCTCCCTGTGGAGTAAAAACCATTGATTAGTCCCTGCGACCTGTAGCTCCTCCTCTTTGAGTAGGCCCCTACTTTCCTTGTGGCAACGACCTTCCTGGAATGGTGGGATGAACCTGCACTAACAATCACCACTTACTTACAAAGTAAAGTGAAACGTATAGATGCGATATTGTAGATTAATAGGTTGTAGTAGTAGGTCTGGCTGCAATGGCAAGGTCTGCTGGTTAGGTTTTCCCAGCTAGGTCTTATCCTTATTTCAAAGGAAAGGAGAAAACCAGAAGCTTCTTCGCTAGAGCTCAGGGGAATAGTGAGCTAGCGGTAGCTTTCCTGTCAACCATGAGCGTTAGCAATTAACTGGGTACAATGCTCTCTCTTATGCTATGCTCTCTATTAGACTATGCTATTCTAAGACTATGCTCTGCCCTATGCTCTTTCTTGTGAAAGGGTCAGAAAGGGTCAAAGTGAAAGTGTCATGTCACCAGTTCATCGCGCTCATAAAGTCGAAGGTTCATACATAAAGGGGAAGTTCAGGGTATTGAAAGAAAGCTAATTTCTATTTATAAGGCTTGTCATAGAGGCTAATAGTCTTTACTGTATGGACAACCGGCTAATAGTCCGGCAAGACCTTATGGCAGTCTATATACCTGTCTATAGCCCACCCACTAGTTATTGGTTTCAAAAGTCCAGATGAATAGAGAGCGGAACCCACCTACCCGAAGCAAAGGAAGGTGACCGGAGCGAATCAAGGTTACCGAATAAACAATGCTCTCTCCTACCTACTACTATCATCGCCTTAGTACTATTCCTACCCTAGTCTGCTCTAACTTTTATGGACCCCATGATTGGTTTCAACTTATTCTCTCTCCTGACTGGAATGTTCCTTCCTTTTCAATTTACTTATTGGGTGGCCCCTCTCAAATAAGTAAAAAAAAGGGCCCTGCCTTCCTTGATTGCTTATTGGGTGGGGGGCTTAATTCCTCACCCCCTGTAAAGGATGGGGGACGATGAGAGTTACGTAGTTGATGGAGCTAGATTCTTTGATGGAGGAAGCTTTCATTGAGTCAAATTGTGGAAAAAGGGGCGATCCCTTACCTATCTCGAATCCACCAGTAGAGCAAATAGCAGCACGCATAAATCATCAGTTGAAGGGAGTAATAGTGGTTGGTTGGCGTAATTACGTATATAACGAATGAATGCATAATGACATATATAATAGCAACATGATCTGCTAAAGCGTCATTACTGCTATAATGAATGACGTAATTACATATATAATGAGATTCATCGGAATTGGTAACAAAAGGCCCGTAGGGACTCGGCCGAGGTTACGAGGTCGAGGAACCGATCTCTCTTCATCTCAGGTAAGATTTCATCATCCGTATGCATTTCTTCCAGTCATGAATGATATATATTATATATGTCATTATGGTCTTTTGATAGCTCGATCGACAATGTTGCTATTATATATGTAATTACGCTTTTCTTTCTTTTGGGGGCTATATTGCTAAAGGCTTAACATACATCTGAGGACATCTCAGCAGTTTTGGTGAAGGCTATCACTTAGTTCAGGTTCTATGGCGATCGTAATACTTAGTTCATACTCTTACTACGTTAGGGCTCACGTTACAATTACCTTCCGTCTAGACCCTCCTCTCAGAGCAGGTATAAGACCTGGCCCAGAACCTATAAGTAAGGGTGGAACCTATAAGGGGCGAACCTAACCTCCATTAGTAGCAACGTAAATAGCCAAGCCATAAAAAAAGCTTACTTGTTTCTTTCTTATGATCTCATTGAAAGAGAGGTGGGCAATGAATGACTGTCCCACGCTGGACGCTGGAATGACTGGCCTATAGACGCTAGACGCTGGATGAACCTTCTTACAAAATGACCATTAACTCATGTTCCCTGCAAAAGAGTTTCCCTGCTAAATAGTAGAAAGCGTCCTTAACTCCTTGCACTAGGAAGCGCAAGCCCCTCCGGGTCCTTAACTCCTTTATTTTCCCAGCTTATAAGGACCAACTATAACAACCAACACTTGGACTTGAACCGCTGGCACAACACAGGCTAAATATCTTCCCAGCTTTCTAGATCCTCTTTATGTGTGACCCACCATCAGGAGGGTGTGGACCTCAGGGTCACATCCAGTGCAGGTACCAACTGCTCCTCTAGAATCATCAGACTCATCTCCTATATAAAATATTCCACATCCTTGGTGCCATCGAAGATTGGGGGATCCCTTAGCTCGGTTCCAATCCAGCGCACCGATCTGACTGAGGTGTAACGCAACAAGGAGAACTTGTGGTTACGCTCTTGCCAATCCTATAAAGCATCTTGGCTATCTGAATCATACAAACAAAGACTGCGCCAGCTGACAGTAAAGTAAGTTCTTGCCAAATGGGTCCTTCGCCGAGGAAATAATTGGCTGCTTGTAATTCTTCATATATGTAATTACACTAGATCAATATTTTCACTTTCAAACCATATACAAGGTTTCAAGGCCAAGAGTACGGAGATAAAGCACTCAATAAGACTTACTTTGGGATTTGAACCTGGCAAACCGTAGATAGGGATCCGTAGATAAAAGCCTAAAGGTCAGAGTAGAGCACCTTAATACTTACTTGAAGGGGGGGATAAATCATTGCGACTGAGCTTGCTTCTCTGGTTGGGTGATTGCCGGTGCCAGCCCCTAACAAATTGTAGATCGACTCAGCAACCCAATTGAGTGCATTAATGACATCGACCCCCGGCTCAACCAACTGGAAGTCACTTTTGCATTCATTCGAAGTTGCCACACGCCGGTAGCATTGAAGATCGATCTTTCGATCGAGATGAAATAACGACTGGACGTGAGTGATTCTTTATTCCTAATCATAGAATAGCTGGCTCAGCATACATAACAATTAGGACGATTGCCGAATCCAACCCATGCCGGTGTCCTTCCTATAATTGTAGGTAGGAGGGGATCACTCCAAAGCCACCCGATCCTAGCTAGTAAGATCTCGACAACGTGGATCTCCATCTCATCTGAACGGCGGATCTAGCGATACTGTTCAGTGGGCAGCAGTCACTATGGGCGGGCGGCGGTCATTGGGAAAGAATATATCCCTCCGATAGTGTTAATCCCTCGTATGGTATCGATGGGATTCGATGTTCAGGTCGTCGGTTCAGTCCGATCCACGGGCTCATTCGTAATCAAGTAAATAAAGATGACTTGCCTGAACATACATCGTAAGGGAGGATAAGGTTTTACCTTGCTAGTTGCCGGTGGTTTGTTAGTAAGCAGCCCAACTTTTTGAATGACCGAGCAGCGAGGTAGTAAGCTGCCGTTTTCTCGCTCTTCCCGAGATGTGGTCTGCCTCTCTCTAGGATAGATCGGGGCAACAGGCTGGGGCAGGGAGAACTTGTACGGTTCACCTTGCGCGATCGATCGGGGTGGTTTTGGGAAAGGAAGGGCCCCACCACCCAGGGTTTTCCCACGCACTAAGTCATCGTAGCTGTTCAATTCACTATTATAACACTCTCTTTGCCCAATAGAGAATCGAACTCCAGCGGGCAAGGGCGCGGATAATGATTGTTCGGTTCTTCCTACCGCCGCGACTGTTGGTCTTTGCAGCGCCCTGGTAGAAATTCATTCCGGCTGGTCGCAATAACCGCGCCAGTTCCTCAGGTGGCGCTATGCTATGGGCTGAAGAGAAAAGCTCCTCCTGGGATCAAAGGTGTAAGCTGGTTAGATCAAAGCGCTTTAGAGAAAAGGCGAATGATGGAATGGAAGGTTCTTGTTGCTGGCCTAAAGTCATCAATGTTCCCCGCTGGCCTAAACCCATGGCCTAGAGAAGGCAGTATGTCCAGTGGGACCTCCATCAATCAATTCATTCTTTGATCATAGGTAATACTACGATACGAGGATATCTCTCCCATTTGGCAAAGCACCAGAGAGGCCCTCGACCTGTATCTACAAAGCACCCCAGGCAACGAAGATGCGTACGTAGTTTTACGAAGGCAGGGAATCAAACTTTCACTGGTTCGAGCGAACATCTATCTAATTCGAGCGAGGAACTGCAATGAAAAATCTATATCTAGTAGTCGAGGGAGCAGCATTCCTTACCAATGCAGCATTCTTTTCTTTTCTTATTTCCTTTATTCTGTCATTCGCGGCCAGCATCCGCACATGAATGATGAACACCCCCTATTATATTATAGGGCCGAAGCCCATATTAGATTCTATTATATTATAGGACATAAGCACATTCCGGCCTTCCAGGCAGTACATAATTAAGAATCGCAACCTACTAATATAATAAAGGCTAATATAATAGAAGGGATAATGCTAGAGCCAGGCACCCTGATACGGCACGGAATTAGGTATTGGGCCATAATAAGGTAGTTGCGATTTCGGGTCAGTTAATTCAGTAGTTGGGTAAAGGGTCAGTTCAGAGGAAGGAGACAGAGAATACCTCGCGGGCTGTTCAATTCATTAAAGAGCTTTCATGTTTTCTAGTTAATGAAGTGCAGCTTCTTTCTATTGGAGTTGAACAAGCAATTCTATAGAAATCATAGTTAAGGCAGCTAGTTCTGTGAGAATAGATGGATAAATGGGTAGTGCTTTGCGCTTCGTCGCTGATTCATCGACTTTCGAACCGGCATGCTGCTAGCTAAGATGCATTGGTACGGATGGCTGCACCGACACCTCTGCTGCTGGTTCCGAGCCACCGATCACTTTCGAGAGGAGTAAAGATCCGCCACCGACAATCAATGAAGAATAGATGTATATCTACGTATTAATGGCACGGACGTCTCATCTCACCATTGATTTCTTTTCGGGATCGGAAGGGGATCGACTGAATCTACTTTCTCCATCCCTGGCGGAATCAATCGTGGGCCTGAATAATGGGTTGGATGCTTCGGTTTCAAGGCCCTCGATAGCGTCCTCTATTCCATCCTCTCCGCATCTTTCTTGATTTCTTTCTTTCTATCGACCGTTTCGGGTACACGCAATCTTTAGTATAAATCACGAGTTCATCCATCCCCACATCTTATTACGTAGACAAGGATCTTAACCCATGGTGTCCCTTCCGCCCTTCTCCTTGCCCTTTGCCCAAACCCTGCCAGGGGGTAGGGGGGTACGGAGATAGACCACCCGGAGCTGTCGAGTCAAGGACTAGTCCCTCTGGAACCTCTCCATTCATTCTTATGATACCAATTACCCCCGCAGGGGGGGCATGGAAGAAAAGCCAATCCCAGATCCAAGCAACCGGAGAAGGGACAATTGAGCCATTTCACCCCGATATTGGCATTGGAACGGAGTCTTAATACAGAGGGATTAACCCGAACAAGGGCTTTGAGTGCATGCAGTTTGATATGACGTTTCTAAGAGTTCAGTGCGTGTGTTCAACAGGCAGTAGCTGCCCAGTTCCGGTACCAATTCATCGAGTAACAAACGAGTCAAGTAGACCCAGCCCCAGGGGAATATGGTGCATCCGAGCGGGGAAGAACTAAATAAGTCGTATCCGGAAAGAAAGCATTAGCAGTTTACCAGGAAGGACTTACGTTGATGCGCCAAGGCATGGAACCAACCGGAGGGGAACGGGTGCAGCTGTGCTCCATGGATTCTTCCCACCTCTTATTGCTTTTAGCAGGATCGAACCCATCAGTCGAGGGAAGGTAATCCGTAGGAAAGGGATTCAATCCCGATGCACCGGTCGTATCGACAAACAAACAAACATTGGGAGAAGCAGCCATAGCGGTGCCGGGATCTGGGAGATTCGGAGGTTGGCCAACCCTTTGAGTGAGAAAAAGCTCACTTTGCCAGCTATACAAAATGCCACTTGTAATGTTATTCGGTGGGTTTGTTTAGGCAAATGCCAATCCTAGATTTCCCAGTTATGTCAAATAACAAATGTCAAACTTTCCAACTGCTCGTACTAGGGAAATGGATTGGTGAGGTTCTGCACATATGTCCGACGTGACTTGTCATGTGTCTCAAGCGATTGACGTCCACCCGTGCATTCGAAGTGGGGCCTTGAGGCGGTTGGTTCGACTCCATGCCTTGGCTGAGCGATCGGATCAAAGAAAGATAGGGAGACAGATGGATCAAAAGCAACAGTCGACGCAGGGGAACTCGAGCTGAACTATGATTCCAAACCCTAATTCTGCTCTGGCCTAACCAGCTTTCCAAGCTTGACCTGACAAAAGCCAAAAAGAAAGATTCCGATCACCCGGTCAAAGGCATCAATCCGACTGACTCCTTTTGTTTGTTTGTTACCTGGCTGCTGATCTTCCATGCTTGAAGTCGAGCCTTTCTATTACTTATATAAGGATTAGCACTTTGAATGATCGGATGCGAAAGCAGGATATTTGCCGAAGAGAGCTTACCGGTTACACAAGCAGCCATCCATCCATTAGTCCCCCACCTCTCCTATCAATGTGCCCTTATTCCTCCGGGTCCAGAAAGAAAGCTATCAAGAAATACAGAAAGAAAGTAAGAATGCATTGGGCTTAGAGGCATTGGCTGCACAGCACTCAATTCGTTCACTTCCACCCTTCCAACTGATCCAATTACTTCCGCACCTTGCTTGGGGATTTGTACTCTTTTGTTTGGGACTTGGCTCTATCTAATCAGTTGTTGGGTAGCTTATAAAAGCAAAGCCTCCCCTGGGATGACACAACCGGAATTGACCTTAACAGTCGAGCCATTTCATCCCTCTCCAGCGAAGCAAGCAGGAGCGAGAGCTAAGCAAGCCAGCCCTTGAAAGAAATAAAGATAGATAGCTGCGACTGAACCCTTTTGTGGAAGTATAGTTCATCAAGGCTTTAGCCTACGAGTTGAGTGATGGTTTGTTGGCCCGGCTGCCCTTTGAGACCTTATCGTTTCTCCTCGACTTACAGGATTGGCTGCCGCTCCTTCTTTCTAAACCCTAAAATTGAAGTCGATCAATAAAAACAATGTGCTGGTTCGCTTGAAGCCCCTCTCGCCTTAACCGGACGGAGAGGAGACAGAGCGAGTCGAGTCCCCGATTTCTTTCTTTGTTGAAAGGCCTGCCTTCGGAACCAACAGGGCAAACTATGGGGCATATGCATTTGCTGTTTGTTTGTTAGCTTTTGTTTGGCATTTGCCCGGTAAGGAGCTGACACCTTCATTCATTGACTTGGATTGCTTGCTCAACTAGGATAGATAATCAGCTTGGCTTAACGCTTCGGAACATTGTAGGAATTATAATGCATTACTTACGTTGATATACAATTCGAGGGGCATAGGACATGTTGAGTTACATAGTGAGTACGATCAATTGATATAGGACATGTTAAGGAGTTTGAAGAGGAGTCAGATGAGTATTATTCCCCTATGAGTCAAACAATCGAATCACCCAGAGCTACACAAGTGACCTTAAGGCGCCTGAAAAGCCTAGGCCACCAGCCAAGCCCACGTTCGGGCCAGGCACCAGTTTGGTTGATACTGAATATGACAAAAAATTCTAATTCGATGTTGTTGCACACAGGGCAGCAGGAATCCCAACTGCACTACCAGCAGATACAGCATGCCTACCCTTCCCAATAGTCAAAACATCCCCGTGAGACATAGACGGGAGGTACTATTTTATGGGCCTACCCGTTGAATAAAATCCCCCATTACCAGTTGGACGTGATCCATAGATCCCCTTGTGCCCTAGAGGTGGTTGGATTGTCTGTGCGGTACCAGTTATGTGAACAGGATGGAGAGTTCTACGTGACCAGTTCTCGATCCGCCGTGCTGCCCAGAAAGGACGTCTATAGAGAGGGGAGACCTTACAGTCCGGTTCTTGGTGAGCCCCATTTACTCTCCCCATTCCCTAGTTGTTGAGCCCGATTCCCATAACGTGTATAGATAGGAGGTCTAATTGAGCTACACATACAGTAAGTCCTCATACACACATACTCGCATATATACGTTTACCTTTTCCATTCAAGGGGCAGGATGAAGAAGTGTCGATAGAGGCTCGACCAAACTCGCATATCTACTCTACGTTTAACGTGTCCATTTGAGGTGATCCCCTTAGCTTAGAGGAAGGATAAGAGGAACAGGCCTTCACAACGGAACTATCCATGAACACCCTTTCGGGGTCCCCCTTGCTGTACAGGCCGATACTTGCATCTATACGTTGAACCTGTCCATCCAATTTGACTCGCCTCTCTTGATAAGGGTTGAACCACGAACATGAAGGAGGACTAGACTAGGATATATTGCCAGGGAGACCTTACCAGCGGACCTAGCCATCATACCAGCAAGAAAGAAACTCCACCACGACCGAATTGTACATGCCGCCGGGCAGCAGTGCCACCCCATAGTTGCTAGTCACCATTATTGCCAGGGGGCTCCATACGGGAAGAACAGCCGTGCCCGTTCAATCCATATGGTCCTACGTGTTACTATATGATATCGCATTGATACGTCCTCGCCCTCCTTATGTCTTTAGAGCCCTACGTCCTTTCCATGGCAAGTACAAAAGATGTCATTTCTCAATCTCTTCCCCATTAACTAACTCTTCAAAATAGATAGTTCAAGCCTTACTTAATAGGTATGAGCGCCTTCCTACAAGCTCACAAGCCTTATAGACTTGCCTTAATTTGTGACACGGTATGGTGAAAAATAGAGCATAGTGCTGGCTCCCCCTATGACACTTGCCTTCGCTGGTGGGTCCACTACATATAGATCCACTACGAGGGACTATGAAACTGGAAATGATAGGGCTGCTACTAGGTATCGAACGGAGGGAACTGGATTGGGATCCGCTTACTCTGACTCGGGTGCTGGTGGTTCCATATAAACTTCAATGGGTGGAACAGTCACGTTTGCTACTGAAGAAATCGGCGATGCTACTGAAATTGGTGCACCTGGAAAGGGATCTGGGGCGTAAACTGCCTATTTCACAGGCTATGGAATGGGGTTTCCACCAATAGGTACTGTAACCCTTGCTTCTGCGACCTTTTCCTCTGTGAGGTAACCCACCGTAGCTTCTACCACCCTAGCATCCCCTGTCTTCGTTTCTAGCTTTTATGATTATGCCCTACCTTTGACTTTGCTGCTTGCTTAGATGTTGCTTGGTCAAATGAATCAACTCGAACTCGATCTGGGACTTCTGGGACTGGAATAGGGTTCAGGGAAGCAAGGACTGGTGAGGACATGGGGTAAACTCGGTTAGCAGGCTATTACTATAGAACTCAATAGTCTCTAACATTTGCTTGATCTGCACTTGAAACTGGATCCGCTCTCGTTGGCTCTACCTATGCTACTTCAGGTTCTGAAAATGGCGAGGATGCTTACTCGAACGGGGGACTTTGGATATGAAACTAGCAATGGGAGGAATGCTGGCATTCGCACTCGAACTAGAACTGGGACTGGATCTGCTTGAGCTGTACCTGGAACTGGTTATGCAGATACTATTGAAATAGGCTCTGCTGGTGGTTTCACTCAACCAACTGGTAGAGGGTATACAGCGCTCGTCTTCCCTATCTATAACCCCAACAAGCTTTCGCTTTGCCCCGGCATCTGGAGATATCAGTATAGGTCTAGTGGGTGCTACCTACCAGGGAACTGTAACTAGCACCGGGAAACGGACTGGCTGATCTGACTGGTCTAGCTGACTGGTCTGACTGGCTAGGATGGCTGGATCCCCAGTGAAAGGATCAGCGCGACTAACAACAGTTTACTGGCTGGCTTTTTTTGGCTGGCTATGGAGGAGGCAGGCTAGGGTGCCTACTGGTTATGAGTGGGTATAGTCTAAAAAAGGAGTGGCTGCATCTAGGCAATGTAAGTCAGTCAAGGGTATACGTTTTCTTTTCCCCAATACAAAAGCCTTATTCCCCATAGTACTGGTTCTCTTCCCTCTTTCTGATTTATAAGGTCCAGAACTTATGAAAAATTGATGGATTATTATCAATTAGGAGAGCCTTGTTGGGACAGGCCTTCGATAACACTTGCTTAATTATGGGGGTACCACTATTACCTTCTTGGTAGTTCCCACCGAGGAGCCAATACAATACCGATTCATCCATTTGAACCCACGGGCTAGGAAGAACTTCTTCATTTTCATCCCTGCTACCAACCCCACCTAGAGACCCTTACCTTACTTACTTCCTTCACTCTAGTCGACGGAGTGCTGCCCAACAACCACTTACTTAATTAGGAATCGGAATCGGAGGTACCACAATAGGATATATTTCCCCTTACCCCTGAAACTGCTACCCCTAGTCACATTCTATGGAAGAGCTTCATGGCTACTGCCTCTATCGGGTCGGAATGAAACTGGCCAACCTTAATTTAGCTTTAGACCAGAACCCTAGGACGATAGAGTTATGGAGGATCGATCCCTAACCCAGGACTTTCTCTTTTCAGCAGCACCGGATTATGAATTGAATGGATTAAATCACCCAACATGCTCTCAGTCAGCCACTTGCCTTAAGAGAAATGCCATTTCGATACCACATATGACTCGACCCATGCCAATGACGCGCTTAATAGAGAGAACATTGCATCTCATACACTTTTTAGTATTTACCGGAACCGACCTTGTAGCCCCCAACTAGGTGCCTTCGGAGCCCGGAATAACCAATGCAATTAGTTAATGGATGGGATTTTGTCATTTGCGTTATTACATATAGAATATGAAACCTGATTTACCTTCTTTGCACACGACCCAACCGACCCAGGATAAGAAAGAAGTATTCATCCACGAACTTCAACTTAGTTACCTTTTTATGGATTGCCGCCAAATACTCTTAGTTGCCTGCTTCCTTTGCTCCCCCCGATTAGTATGCATGGACATGGCAGCAGGGTGGCTGGATGAATAGATGGATGGATGTATGGATGGTGCAATAGAGGGATAGTTTAGTAGTCCAGTCCATAGGGTTTTGACCTTGAGCTTTGATCCTTGAAACTGCCTGCCGGGTATGGCTTGGGTAGATGGATGGCATTCGGGACATCTTAGAGCCTCGTTGGGATGGGATTATGGGACCAGACTTATCAATGCTAGGAGGAGGGATATTGAGGGATGCCCTGACAAAGCCAGCCAGGATATCCTTTGTTTATCATACTTGCCTTTAGAAATATTACTCAATTGGGACTGCTATTACACACTCCCTTTCTCTTTACCTGCACCAACAACTAGACCTGGTACGGTAGCCCTGTATCTTTACTTAGGCTTTGCAGGCCTCGAGACCCAGCATTTGGATTCTTTCAGCCAGGAAGCCATTGCTGTACGGAACATACCCTTGCCTTTACTCTTTCACCTACCACAACTAGTAGATCTTTAGCCCTAGACCTTGAATGCATGGCAGGCATTTTGTTAGTCACCCATGTTGCTAGAGCTTTGAAGCTCCTTATGGGATGGGGTGGCATGCCATGAATGGATGCAGTGAATGGGGATGCTCAACCTTACCCCTCTCTTAATACCGCCTTCACCTAGGAGCATGATGGAATTAGATGCCAGAAAGACTCAAGTTGGCAGGGACATGAAACACTCCCCTTGTTTCTCTTTACCTGCACCAACTAGACCTGGAGCCAGCCCTAGACCTGGAATCTTTTAGTGAGTCACCCATGTAGGTAGAACTTATCTTAGAAGCAGCAGATGGGATTGGAATTGGATGGCATGTGCTATTAAACCACCTTACCCTTGACTTTTCAATGGTCACTCGTACTTCCAACCAAGCATAGAAACTCTATTACTATGCGCAGCCAGGCCATACCTAAGCGTAAACCTGACTTAGAATAACATGCCAGGCTCAGTCATATAGGCATGCATCCAACCTACCTTGCTAGAGACCAAGCCTTCTAATACCAGGCCGGTCAGTACCTTTCATATTTGGATATATTCCTCCCTAAATTTCATCTCATGCCTTATGCCTATTATATCTTATATTATGCATAGTGGAAGAACCGAGGCGCCTGTACTATAGACCAAAGAAAATAGAAGAAATATGCTAGAATAAGAAAGGCTGAAAGAATCAAAGCTCATTATCGAAATCACGTATATATAATATCTCTTGCTGTGTCTGTGTAGCTCTAGCTCAACGTGTGTTGATTGTGTGTAGTGATCTCAGTAAGTGTATATCTTTAAGCCGTGTTCAATATCTAACCTCGTGTTCAGCTCCTGCTCTCTGGTGTGTCCATCCATTCCTCTGGTGTCCAGCCATCCCATCTAAACATACAGACCCTCTAGCCCAGCCCTACCACCCATACCATCCATCAGACTCATACCGCTAATATTCACTCTATCCCCATCTAGCTCTATCCTTCTATCTAGCTATACACAGCTATACCCCAGCTCTATCTATCTCTCTATCTACCTACCTGCCTAACCTACCTTTATTACCTCCCTCTACTAGCTCTGAATGAGTACTAGACTATTCCTCTTCAGCTTGAGATTTCATTCAATATATATTAGTATTTATAGTATCGCGCGCTACCTACACAGCTTCAACACCTTGAAGGGTTAAGGTGGCTATAAAATGCACGCAAATTACCATCAGGACATGGATTGCTTTGAGGGCTTGACGGCTTTCCCGCTGACTTTTACGGTGATAAATTAACCAACAACTTTCATTGGATCAGCAGGCTCAGCAACCAACCTTTATTGGGTCAGGCTCAATTGGTACTTAATGTGGTACTTAATGGTAGCAAGGGAGAATGGTTATCGTAACTCTTTTCTTTTCTTATTGAAAAGTCAAAGTGTGAGTCACAGGCACAGGGCCAACGCTTCCACTAACGTCGAGGGTGGATTAGAAATGGCGATAGAATGCTTTATAAGAGCCATTGAGCACGTTTTGAAAGATTGGTTATATTTGCTTCTTCAACCTAATTCTTATGACTTTATTTGTTACGTTCTTCTTAAATCCAACTCTTCCTTATAAAGAACTGGATGAATGACTTGAATAGAGGATAACTGCCCCCCTATATAGGGAAAGTCGAGGTAATTTGACCAGAGATTAACTAACTAAATAGAAGAAGGTTAGTCCTGATAGCAAGCACTTGACCTCTCTATCACTTTGATCTTGAACTTGGTCCCACCTACCCGTTTACTATTGCAGTGGGAAGGCGCAAGAATAGAACAGGTTAATGGGAAAATCTATGGTAGTATGGGAGGAGGGTTTCTATCACTCTTTTCTTTATTGAGGAAGAGTAAGAGCGTGAGTCACAGAGTGTATGAGATTGTATGATGGATGAGTCAGTATGAGATTGTATGATGGATGAGTCAGTATGAGATTGTATGATGGATGAGTCAAAGGACAGGGCCCCTCGTCAAGGGTGGACTGGAAGTGGTAATAGAATGCGCTACAAGGGCGATTTATATGGTTTTCGACATTCACCTAAGTTCCTTTGTTCAACCTTCACTTTAGTTTCTTCGCACCCGTTCCGTTGGTCTTTATTACGTATAACCGCTTGTGAGCATCCTTCCCTTCTGAAAGCCAGTGCTCTTTCTTTCCTAATGCCTATCCTACTGAGATTTATGGCTGAAGCACTAGGTTGGGGCATAAGTAAGTAGGGGGGTAAGTTAGGTATGAAATATAGGTTGGTAAAAGGTGGGTTGTTGGTTAAAGGCAAGCTAAGCATAATAGGGGTAATAGCCCATGCTGTGCCAACCCAAGTGTGTAAGATCTTATAAGTAAATAGTAAATCCAAGAAGTAAGTTCCCACGATCCCACATCACAACTGAGCTGCCCAACATAAAGTCTTCCTGTAGGCAAGTAAATACGAACAAACACTATAAAATAGAATCATATTCCTGCTATAATTCCATAAGCACAAGCAGTAGCAGTAGACCCAGGAGCAGGTCCAGGAGCAGCAGTTCCAGGATCATTTCAATCAGCATCAGTTGAACCAACAGCATTACCCGTAGCAGTTTAAGCAGCAGCATCAGAAGAAGATTCAGTTCTCAACCCGTTTAACTCAATCGATATCTCGTAAGGTGACAACTTGAACTCCCTCTCCTCGTATGGCGTCGACTTGGGGAACTCAATCTCTCCTGCTCCCGTTCCAAGGCACCATGGGGAATATATAAATAAATATCGTCTGTTGATAACATGGCTCAATCAATATGCTCATATGGAAACAACATGGCTCTCAATGTCCTCTGGTGGGAACATGGGGGGACTTCCCTCTCTCGGGTATCCTGTGATGGGGGCCTTCTCTCTCGCGTATGATGGAAACTAGGGAGAACTCAATCACTATCTCGTCTCGTGGCATATGGGGGACCTCACTCACTCACTCTCTCTCAACTGGGTGTGATGAGGCCAGGTTGATTCTAGAACTAACCACGGGCAGTAGGTAACTGAGATTCTTTGGGCAGGTTGATGAGATAACAGAGTCCATTGGGGCAGGTGGATGATAGAACTGCAGCAGGTTCCGCTTAGCATTTGGGATAAGCTAGCTATTGGGCCCAGCTGATTGACTATAGCCCAGGTTGAATAGAAACCCGTGGTAGGCTCATAGTTGAATTGTACCAGCTGCTTGAAGAGAGCCCAGGTTGACTAGATATCCGTGAGCAGTAGGTCCATAGTTGAATTGTAAACAGCTGAGTGAAATGAGAACAGGTCGAACGTATACCCGTGAGCAGAAGCAAGCTAATTGGGTAACAGCTGTTTGTGATGGGAACAGATTGAATAGCTCCCCGTGGGCAGAAAATAGCTTATTGGGTAACTGGTAGATTCGATAGCAGGTAGAATAGATACCCGTGAGCGTTAGGTAAAATAGCTTATTGAATAGCAGCTGGTTGATTCAATACCTGCAGCAGACTCCACTGAGCTGTTGGCGTAAGAATTCCATTGGTCCCAGCTGGTAGTGACTCAAACAGAATAGCTACCCGCGAGCAGTATGTAACATAGTTGAATTGTGCAGGTGGATGAGAGACCAGAGCTTTTTGGGTAGCAGCTAGACCATGTTTACTATAGTCCCGTGGTAAGACCTTAGTTTTTTTGGTAACCAACTGTTTGTGATTCGAACAGGTTGAATAGCTTCCCGTGGGCAGTAGGTAACTTATACTATTTGGTAACCGGTGGATTCGAGAACTGAGGCCTGTTGGTCCTGGGCGTGAAGAGAGAACAACTGGATGTGTGTGGCTGTAAGGTGCGGCATGAACCTCAACTGGGTGAATCGAGACCAGGGGCTATTAGAAAACCAACCGTGGGCAGTAAGTTACATAGCTAAAATGTGAACTGGTTTCTTATATATAGAGATTATTTGGGACCAGCTTTTTGATTAGAGACCGGGTTTACTAGAGCCCCGTGGGAAGCCCATAGTAGAATGGGGAACCATCTGAATGATATAGCAGGTTTCATATAGAACCATGCTCAGTAGGTACCATAGCAGATGTTGTAACTTCGGGCAGTATTTCACTGTGGTATTCTAGAGAACATAGTTATGCTGGGACTGGGTGTGATTATTCCAGGTTGATGAGATAACAAACCATGGGCAGTAGGTAACATAGTTTATTTGCTCCATTTGATTAGAGAACAGAGTCCATTTGTGCAGGTTGATTATATGCAGCAGGTATAACAGAGCATTTGGGATAAGATGTCTCTTGGGACCCGCTGTTTGCGAACTGTTTTAATAGAGACCCGTGTGGTAAGCCCAGAGTCTAATTGGGACCAGCTGTTTGAATAGAGCCCAGGTCTAAAAGATACCCGTGAGCAGCCCATAGCTTCTTCGGTAAAAGCAGGTTGTTATGGGAACAGGTTTAATATCTACCCGTGGGCAGTAGGTAAAATAGCAGATGGTGAAACTTTGGTAAGTCGTGAACAGGTTTATTCGATAACTGAGTCCATTTGGGAAGTAACTAGGCTTGAGGGGTGCACTGACTGCTGCTCACCCTTGGCGGAGCTTTTGGACATTATCCCTACGAGATTCGCCATTTTACCGTGGCGGAGGTTAGTGAAGTTTGACCTATCATTTGATCATCTCTCATTTTACTTATTGGGTGGGGGGGCGCGGGAACATATCCTTTAGCCTTAATAATACTTTCTTAATCCAATGAATCCAATTCATTATTGCCAATCTTGTACCGACTTTAATGCCTTGGTAAATGCTAAATGAATGGAATCCACCAACATCATGGCTGGCGGTCTGCAGGCGTAATTCAATTCGTCGAAAACAAGGAGCCCTTGAAGAACGAAGCACAGTGGTGGCCTGATTCTATTAGACAGACTGGATTGGTATTGAGCGGCAACGCCCTTACTCCTGGAACCAAATGATGAATCAGAACACAAAACTGATACTGCAGCAGTAGCTTCCACTAACACCACGCATCTACGAGTCCTCCCATCCAGAGGCACTATCCCATTCGTATTTTGAATCAATTAACGACAAATCCGTTGGTAACTTATCCATCCTTCAGCAGTCTCCCTCCTCTTCTTGCATTTTCAGGATGCACAAGCAGGCTCGACCACTATTTACCCACCCACCCCAATCCCCTGAGGCGGAGGTTTGAACATCTTTCTCTCCTCACCATATGAATAGTGAGTCCCTACCGGGCCTATTCTTGCCATTTGAGGATGCACAAGCAGGCTCGACTGATAAGGATGCGCAAGC
>Ga0213495_10000024_pt1 | contig 19028 bp, 10 predicted proteins | sample Lodgepole_Yose_1_FD_150982 | JGI IMG/M metagenome (GOLD analysis project Ga0213495, IMG submission 150982) | Leaf-associated microbial communities from Pinus contorta in Yosemite National Park, California, United States - Lodgepole_Yose_1 | ecosystem: Host-associated > Plants > Phyllosphere >... | reverse complement strand
ATATATATATATATATATATATATATATATATATATATATATATATATGAAAATGTCAGAGACCATGACAGTCGCTATACATGGGATTAGAAGAGAATGTACATTCCTTTTAGGCATATGAAATTTCAATTAGTTAAGGGGTTCTCTAGCCCCAAAAAAATTACATGAAATCACACCCTTAAGTGTTGAATAGTCATAACTACCAATTTTATTCATACTCTCATAGAAACGAGAGATGCCTCAAGAAGGAAATATATGTGTGTTTGAACCAAAACTGTGCTCAGAACATGAAAAGGATTAGGGGAAGATGTGAATTCAATGGGAACCAAGCTATTGCAAAATAGGAGATGACTAGTGAAGGAGGAAGTTGACACTGAGAAGAAATGGAGTTGGCGAGAACATGGCATTATGCACCTACAACCAAAATCACTGACATAAAAATGAAGCAATAATCTAGAGTAGTCGCATTGTTAATGGAAATGGGAAGCAAATGTACACATTTTACCATAACAACTACAAAGAAAACTATGTAATAAAAATTAAAATTCAAACTTCGCTTACATTTAGAGGTGACACCGTAAAGTTTTCAAATCCTTACCTCGTCACAGTCGTTGAATCCAAACGTCCTGGGTCACTAGGGATTATGCTTTTCTCTACCGAAAAACCTTCAAAGATACCAAGATGCCACAAAACCTCCACGCTTGGTAGAATTTGCGTGATGCAGGCAGAAATAATCAAGAGACAAGAAAACCCCATAACAATAAGAAAAGTGTCAACATTATTTGAGCTTACCGACATCGCCAGAAACAAAGGAGAAAAGCAATTAACCTAGGTCGACAAACGTGAGTATGTTGGACAGTGGCAAAATTGTGATAGTAGGTATGTTGGATTTTGAAGTTGTTGTGCATTGGAGACATTGATCGGTGACCCAACGTTGATTCCTGGTTGTGGCACACCGTGAAGACTGATGGTGCGCTTGATGCAAGGGAGAAAATAGAAAGTGCATGCATTGCAATGATGGTTCAACAAAGGAGACTGAAACAGTCTCGAAGAAAACTGAAACATACGAGGATAAAGCATAAGAGGCACATACAATGTATATTCAAATATATGCCATGTATATTTCATTTGAATAGCTGTCACATTTTATATTGTAAGTGACAAGAAGATCTCATTTTTTTCGTTAAGAAAAGTGTGCATATGGCATCAAGGCTCCTTTGATATCTATAGATAAATTATGGGACTCCATAAAGATGGGGTAATGTATTGTTCTCAAGTTACTCCACAAATGCATATGTAGAATGTTATGCACTATGAAAGAACCTATCGAAACTAGCTGTGGGACATTAAGCAAAGATCTCTTTAAGAAAACAATGTCATTAGAAAACAATGTCATCCAAAACCTACTATTGAACCAACCAATATACAACAATGGTGGGATTGTTCTAATATTTCATCCTTTGGGTCGAGTTAAACTTGATGTCGAGTAATAATATACTGGCTTGATTTACAACAATTATATATAATTTTCTAAATGAGATAATCATCAATAATAGGGCATACAAATGAGAATAAGAATACAATATAGATTTCAAAAGCAAAAAAAAATATTAAATGCCCTTCATCAAACAATAAAGAACACCTAAAATAAAGCAAAAGCAATATGTACTTGTTGTTTCTTCTTAACATTTTAGAAAATCAATATTTCTTCATAACCCGATTTTAAATTTTTTATTGGTAAAATTTTAAATATTTCATATAAGTAAAATAAGTAATAAATTATATCTAAATCAATTTTCATTATTTCAATTATTATTTTAATTGTGTATTATTAACTTAACACAAACATCTAAACAAATTAAATCTAATACAACAATTTTTATTTCAAATAAAGATACACCTTTTCAAATTCAAACCACTCCAATTTCACAACCCTATAACCCTATAGGCTTGAATTTCACAACCCTATAACCCTATAGGCTTTTCTTTGCACTTCTAGAACCATTGCTAATTTATTTATTTATTGGTGTGACTGATGACAGCAGAAATAAGAAAGGATTTCATTCCGCTGGTAGCAAGCATTGGATCATTTATGCCGTCGTTGGGAAAATACTATAATATAGCGAGCACTACATTGTTAATTCATCAATAGAAAAGAGGTCGTCGGCTCTGCTATATTGCTGGGTTGTTTAGCCTATCATGTCTTCAAACCACAGAACCGTCTGAGCAACGGCGAAATCACCAGTCAAAGGCATATTCGCAATATCTTTTGCAATAAAAATATTTGATAATATTCGCAATTTGGCAGTATCGGCCCGAAAAACAGGAATCGTAGGAGGGCGATCGAGATGAACGCAGAAGCTGCAGCGCTTTCACTGACCTGTGAAATAAATTTGTCAAAGCTCCATCTAAATTTTGAAAAATCCGCATCCATCTAGGTAACATGCTTGTATCTGAAACTCTTTTCTTCATTAACTCAATCACTGCATACATATAGAGAAGGTGGAGTAGAAATCATGAAGATGTCCAATAATTGCCATCAACGATAACGATGAAAATATAAAAGAGCCAATTTACGAAAAATATGTCACTGATACAATATATAACCGCCTTAGGGTTTGACCATCCTATAGTCGACACTGCCCGTTGGGGACCACGCTGCGTTCATTTACCGCGATCGAGCGTTTGTTATATTTAAAGGTATGACCATGCTGTAATCGGCACGGCCTGTGCGCGACGATGGAGCTTATTCTTTCTCTACTTATAGGTACATCGAGACGGAAAGGAATATGCTGATTGGTGTTCTCGCTGGAACTTTGGAAATACTTTTATAAATTATATATAAATTTTTAAATTGAAAAGAATATATTTATTTTGGAGGGGAGGAGAATTGTTATTATTTTTGCAAATGTAAAATATGGATGCCAACTGTACCAACGGTCCTTATTTTCAAAACATCGCTACCAACATTATCAACCTTCGTCAAAGCTGAACGATGTGTCTCAAGGGTCGGTGAATAAGTGTGGCATTTACAGAGGAGAACGTGGGCCACGTGACATGGATAGATGAGTTGATCAGGCCAAACAGAATACTTCGGAAGATTTCCAAGAAAAATATGGCCTTCTCATATTACTTATATTCCACACATTTCTAAGGGATTAAAGCTAGTAACAGATAATCACACTTTAGAGGTTCTTTTTCAATAAATGTACCGGTCAAACGCAGTCAAAGCTTGTAAATGTCACTTGTAAAGCTTTCTTTACCTGCGGGTAAGTGTTGAACTCTGAGGTTCTTTTTCAATAAATGAACCGGTCAAACGCAGTCAAAGCTTGTAAATGTCACTTGTAAAGCTTTCTTTACCTGCGGGTAAGTGTTGAACTCTGATTATAAAATGGGTACGTGACAAAACTATTTGGGCAAATTTTGTAGGTTTTACGAGGAAAGAATTTACAAGAGGTATAAAAAGTGTTATAATGAAACTGTATGTATGAAGCGTACAAAGTTGAAAAAAAAAATTATAAGAATTTTGTAATGAGGAATATTAATTCTTAGTTTTGAAATTGGGATGTATGGAAAGGCTATTGTGTTTATAATGTTTTTGTTTTCAATGTTATCGGTGTGACCTACTACGGCCAGCTTATTTCTTTCATGAAATGAGAGAGGGTTGAATTGAGCTGGTAGCAAGCATTGGATCGTTTGGTCGTCGTTGGGAAAATTGTAAACTATAGTGAGCATTGCATTGTTAGGTCGTCAATAGAAAAGAGTTCGAGTTGGGAAAATTGTAAAATATTGCCAGCACTGCATCGTTAGGTCGTCAATAGAAAAGAGTTTGAGTTCCTCTGCCGTGCTGATGGGTGCTATAGCGTATCATGTCTTCAAAAGCTTCAAACCACAGAAACTTCCGAACAACCGCTAAGTCACCAGTGAAACAAGTATTGGAAATTTAGCAGGGCATTAGGAAGCAAGAATATTTCTTGCAGTAAAATATTAGTTAATATTGCCAATTTCACAGTACCGGCCAGAAAATCGCAGAATATCTCGAGCGCTTTCACTGACCTCGGGAATAAATTTGTCCAACCTCCATCCGTTCACTATATATATGATTACGTAAAACTCTTTTATTTAGTTAATAAGTCCGAAGGCTATCAAAATCAATTCACTTAATCACCGCATACATATAGAGAGCGCGCGAGTAGAAGCCATGAAAATCTCCAGTAATTGCCATCAACGATAACGATGAAAATATAAAAGCGCCCATTTACGGAATTTATGAGAAATATATCACTGATACAATATATCACCGCGTCTAGTCAGCGCGGCAACATACAGCAAATGAATATGAATTCTATACAGCAGAAACAATTAGAGATGGGCGGCAACCGTCGTATCCTTGGTTCAATACGAGGAATCCTGCCTACTGTACTCTCGGACAGGTTAGTTTTGATGCAGAAGAAAATGGGTTAAAATTGCAGTCCTTCAAATGTCTGGCCGAACTGCCAATTTGCAGGAGCGACGTTATAGGAAGTGATGGTTCTCCCATCGCTGGTGGTGACCTGGAAAGAGAGAGTCTGCCCATTCAAATAGGAGTTGCTCTGCCAATTCTGTCCCCAGTTGCGGGACATTGCTTGCCAACCAGTGTTGGATCCTTTGATGGAAACCGCCTCCACATCGCCTGCACCTCCTACGTTGGTAATGAGTACCAAATTGAAGTAGGAGTGCCCATTGATCGTGAATCGAACTCCACCTTTCCTCACGCATGGTACTCTGCATACATAAATATTAACCTTGCCAGTTAGGATTTCATCCCAATTAAAGTGAAGCTGGGAATAAAGTTTCAGGATTGAAAAATAGGTATATAGTGTTCACTGACTAACTAGGGTAATAATTAATTACCTTCTGAACATGATTGGAACAATACCACTTCTGTATATGGCAATATGTTGAAAAGCAGGTTGAGCCATGTCGAAGTGTTGAAGAGGTGGATTGCACCATCCACCATTGTCGTTGGGAAGAGCAGAGTTAGGGGGACAGAGGTTAGTAGCAGTAACTGTCACAGTGCCCGGTAGACACCACTGAGGGTCGGACTCGTGGTTGCATTTCATTTCGTAGCAAGCTCCACAAGTAGCGCCATTGTTGAAAAGTGCCGTGCTCAGAGCTGCAGTGTTCGTTCCATAGCCTTGGCTATATAGGTTACCGTATCCGCACGCACCGCCTGTTAAATTGATTTAACCATCGATTTGCTTAGCTAACATATTGTATTAAATTGTTAATCTGAAGCTGAAACTGCAAAGATAATAGTTTTGAGCCTTTTTCTAAGCCAACGGGACTGGAGTTTTGTGGAGGTACGAACTTACCCATTGTGCCCGACGCATCGCTGCCGCCATAAAACGTAGCATGTGCAGATTGCCAGCTACTATCTAGTGCATAAGCAGCACAAACTATCCACAAGAAACTGAACATTGTGGCCAGTGTTACAGGCGCCATTTTACAAAGAAATAAACGGTCGCTTAAGATAAGTAGACTTCACCTGAACTGATATCTAGTGTGAGAAGTGATGCCTGAATCGATAACTGAGATTTCCAAATATATATGATGGGGACTCTGCGGGGGCTGAATACGATAAAAAATTTCTTCCGCTAATGGCGGTACCCATCGCAACATGCGTGTTGAGTTTTTGGGTGGACGTACGTCACAGGTTCAAACAAACGGTGAGTTTTTGGGTGGACGTACGTCACAGGTTCAAACAAACGGTGGCCGGCGGACACGTTGATTGCCGGCGATGGCGCATTTCTTGTATACAATGGGCTGACCATCCTATAACCGACACGGCAGGTGAGCTTATACTTTGGCAACAAATATCCTTAGTTTGTGTCCTCGCTGGAATTTAGGAATTATTTTTATAAATTATATATAAAATTTTAAATCGAAAAGAATATATTTTTTTATGGTCGAAGAAATGTTATTAATTTTCATGTCTATATTGTACGTACATAGATTTGTTATTTTTTCAATGAAGTGGGGAGGGAAAGCAAAACAAGGACGCCCACTGGATCAACGCAATGATGTGTCCTTGCTGTCTGTTCGAGAAGAAGTGTGTGTGGCATTTACACGTGAGAACGTGGACCACGTGACAAGGATAAATGAGTTGAATTGGGCGAAATATAGTACTTCGAAAGATTTGCTAGAAAAATATGACCTTCCCAGATTGGTCAAAAGATTACTTATAGTCTAACGGATTAAAATTAGTAACAGATATCACGCTTGGCGATTTCACTGTTTGTTTCCTTACAATTCCTTTTCACTGAATGGACCCGTCAAACACGGTCAACGCTTATGTACTGCTGCCTACAAATGTCACCTGCGAAGCTTTCTTTAGTCGTGGGTAAATTTTGAGCTCTGACTATAACGTCGCTACGTGACAAAACTATGGGCACAAATTTTGAAGATTTTACGACGACAGAGTTTATAAGAGGTATAAAAAGAGTTGTGATGAAGCTGTATGTATGAAGCGTACAAAGTTGAATTTGTATGTGGAAGTGTAAAGGCAGAGTGATAAGGACGAATTTACTACGTGGAAGTGTAAAGGCAGAGCGATAAGGACTTTTCGTGATAGTGATGATTAGATGAAGAAATAGGTTGACATATACAGCCCACTAATTCGCGCCCGTAACAGAGGGAATTATAAAATTATCGTGCTAACGAGATCGGAAAGTGAAATATATAAAGAATACCAATGGGCAGTAACTACGTGAATGTGTATGGTTGAATTAGGGTAAATAATGTTTATTAATATGGATGTATTTCATGAAGATAATGATGATTTATTAATTATGTGCTAATTTTATATAGGTTATTAAATTGGTAGGTCTAAGAGAAGCAATTGTGAAATTGTCAAAATTGTTCATTACAATAAGGTATTGGGGAAAAATATTTAAGGAATATCAATAGGTAATAACTATTTGTAATTGTATAGGATAAGGTTATGGTAAAAAGTAGATGTGGATTTCCTCTTCGATACACATACATATATTTATTCCTATTTTATAACAATACTTGTTATTTTGGACTAGGGTAGAGAGTTATTTTTCATCTCATTATCAAATATATTGATATATCTATCCACAATATGTTTCTGAGATTGAAGTTAATGAAATTATCATTGCTGGAACATTAAATTTCAAATATTGTTAAACGAATGTAATAACACTATTGGCTATGAATCGAACCTGGGCTAGTATTTGAAATCTTCCATTGGTTTATCACACATCACGATTTATATTTTCAACAAAATATTCTTTATTTTATGGTTGAGGTGAGGGCTTTATTTACCCAAACTTACCATCAAAATCTATTTGTATCTATTACGGTCACATTGAAATGGGGAAATTGTACTCTTAGGCACCCTACTCCAAGGATTCCCCATTTGATCCCAAATAGAACTTGGACCAATGAAAGGAAACATCAACATCAACATGTTTACTTTTAGATTATAAACTATTGAATAATTTATTATGCATTATTACAACCAGAAAAGATAGATGATTTGTTATGCATTATTATAACAAGAAAAAAATAGGTGTATTATACAATATAGTATAATAATTATTATTATTATTTAATTTTAAAGTCACAACCTAACTAAACACCAAAATAATAGAAAAGTTCCTCCTATTTATAAAATAAGAAATCTTTAAAAAACAATAATAAATTAAAAAAAAAAAACTATCACCTATTACAAAGAAAATTAAATTTAAAAAACTATAATAATAATATAAAAATATATATTAAATTGATATGTTTGTGTACTCTTATTTATAATCAATATTAAATATAATTCGATTTACCAAAACTAATATATTCAATAAAAAGAAAGTACCTTAAAGAACTATTTGCCTAATATTTGTTCCGTGACATAGGGAAAATTAGAAAGATAGGTTGGTATATCTATATACTTTTATTTATAATCCATATTAAATATAATTTGATTTACCAAAATTAATATATTCAATAAATAAGAAATTACCTCAAAGAACTATTTCCACGATATTTGTTCCATGACACATGGGGAGCCGGAAAATGAGAAATAATTCAAATATTAATAAAAATAAAAAAAATTACCTAACAAAGCACACATACCCATATCATAAATTGATAAACCCACCTCACTGCATGTTTCCCTCGCTTCTTGGTATGGTCTTGCAACTTTTTTCACAGCTTTAAACCTTAGTAAAAGACCGACCATATGGATCGTATCACATTCATGTTCAAGTCCCTTGATGTCACATAAACTCATCCTATCAAAGGTAAACCCAATCTTTTTACTGGATCAAAATATTCAGTTCTAACCCCATTTCAAAGATTTTTAAAATTGTAATTTCATTGGCTATGGTTGATGGCAATGAAGTAGACAAAAGTCCTTATATGTGTAGTATGATATCTGAGGGAGGAGATGGCCATGGAATTCTAATGATGGAGCCCCATAATATATATATGACTACTCTTGCAGTGTCATTTGCCCATGCAAGGGTTTAGGTTTAATTAGGATTTTGTTATATCCGTTCATAATTTTTACATGCATTATCGAGGGTTGAACTAATTTTACCACTAGAATAATGCAAAAAAAATTATTTATTGAGATCATGTTTTTTGAAGAGGGAAGAAAACCTTCACTAAAAGGGAGATGAGTGGGATCTAAAAGAAGAGGAGGAGAAGAAGGTAAATGCTTGTATTTTACTATCTTTGTGTAAATATTCATTTTAAGATATATTAAGTTGAACTCAGATAATGTGTCATAATTATAATTTGTTATTCAAGTCTACTTCAACTTTTACATGAAAATGACCTTGGTAACACTTTAGTAATTATTGGTTCTAACTATTACAAAATTATCTTCAATATACTTTAGTAATTATTGGTTTTAACTATTACAAAATTATCTTCAATTCAATTCTCGTAGAGGCATGAATAAGAAGTCAGGGTCATTTGCATGTTAGCTGATTTTGAGGTTCCTTCTTATTGCAATTTAGCCAAAGTTTTTGTGATTAATTGTTTATCTTGGAGGGCTTGAATTTCCGATGAAAGTGGGCTTCTTTGGTGCTTACTATTGGAGGCTTATTGTAATGCTTCTTGAATTCGAAGGAGCTTATTTAAAAAAAAAAAATGGAAGCCTATGGAATTTAAAAGAGCTTATTCAAAAAAATAAAATGTTGATATTAATCTATAATACCTTGTATATGACAGGGTGAAATAGACTTCTTTAATTGGAGTTTATATGTTTTAGTAACCTGTCTATGAATACACGGTTTAATAGTGGCTACTAATTTAATTATGAATGCAAGTTGTAGATGCATCTACATCATCCACACAAGCCCAAAAAAACCAAAGAATATAATATGGCAAGGAGGACTTGGATCCTATGGTTGGTATTAGATACTTGTATTTTGGTTATTTCAACCACAATTAGATATTTTCTTACTTACATAAGAACAGGAACTCATCACTTCATAAATAGGCATTTGAATTGGTCATAAAATCACAAAGATATCAAAATTGATGTTATATTTTAAATAAATGATAAATACTAAATAATCTATGTACACATCCAATCATCTCATGATTGGATTTTGGTGTTTTTTCTCTTATTCAACTGGTTGTTGTTTATCCTTAATTTTTAACAGGACTCTCCAATCTAAAAGTCTCTTATGTTCCTCATTCAAAGTATTTCATCTCCTAGGATTGATACATGCAGAAGTTTGTATCAAAATACTATGCGAAAATCGTAATCTTCGAAGCTTCATCCATCAATGTTTTAAATTTTTTATAATGCATAAAACTAAGAATTTGCATTAGCAATTACAACATGGAACTTATGTCCATAGTTGGTTCCCCTAAATTATATTAGTTTACATATTTACTTCATTAGACTATCAATCACGTTCACTTACCATGAATTCTATGTAAGAAGTTCCCATTATATAACAACTTTGGGACTGCTAGCTTTCTTGTTATGTAGTTATCTATCCTCTTTAGCATTTGAAATCTGACTTACACACACTTAAACAACTGGATTGAAATACAAATAAAGAGGGGAATATTACTTGATACAAAGACTCTTACGACATCAAAAGTAAACTTGGAAGCAGATTTTTTCAGGTTATCCTTTAAAAGAAGTCATTCAACATTGTCCTTTTTTTAACACCGTTGGTTTTTGAGACACTTAATCAACGGTACTTTAGTTTCCATTGGCTTGAATTTATGAGTTGAAACTATGATCTCATATAAATTCCCGTTATTTGGTTGTTGTGATCCATTCCTCTGCCATCCTCTCACCTCCATGATGTGTGCTCATTTTAATACCATAATTATGAATGTTCTCTAATGGATGAAAATAGAACCAACGAAATATTTATCAAATAAAAGTAAAAGGTTATGATGAAATTCCCAGTTAATTACCATCTTGGAAGAGGTGATTAGGTCTCTTCTTTTCATGTAGACATTCTGATCAATGGCATGACATGAATTTTAGTAACATCCAAACCCATTCAACTATCCTCAACAAACATTTTTTTATATGAAATTTTTTTACGATAGTCCTTAACAATATTACAGTATCCACCACTCCCAATTAGAAATCTTGATGTTTTTTTTCTCACAAAGGCATACAAAGACAATTTTGAGAATGAAATTTTGAAAATTGCACTAGTGAGTCGGAGCAACAAATAAACTAGAAAAGGTAGCCCAAAAACAATAGAGAAAAAGAAAATAGATAAACCACCCTAGCTGTATTAATGTGGCAAATATATTATAAATTTGATAAAAATTGATCGACTACCCAGTAACTCTAACCAATTAAGTCTGATAAAGCTTGATTTCTCATCCTATACCTATGCTAAGGAAGAAAACAAAAGGAACCTTCGTCAAGATTTAAAAATTCATGAATGATTGATCTGAAGAAGATAAAAAGAACCCTCCTAAAGATTTAGAAAAATATTAATTAATGATTCATCTGGATGAACTAATCCTTACTTAAAAATGGTTTTAAAAAAATGTTTTTGAAACTTTTGTTTTGAGTACATTCACCGCCCTTAATAGTTTGGGTTTTAGGAAAACATGAGACAAAAAAATAAAACAAGAAACATGGAATTTTGGAAAAGAAACCTTATTGTCACACAATAGAACCTAATCTTCCATGAAGTAGACCGCATGATATTTATGATGTTAGATTATTGCGCAAAAAAAAAATTAATGGTCTTGTTAGTTTACACGAGAGATGAACATACCGAGATCCTTTTCCATCATCTTGCTTAAATTTAATACCTTTAGATCGAATGTGGCATTTAATATTTATATTTTGGTACTGAGAAATACTTATGTGTAATGGGTTATGAAAGCAATGAACAAAAACATAGATTAGAATACGAAATTTGAAAGTTGAATTAGTTATTTGAGATTGCATACTTCACCACCAAATGTGCAGTTCAGAAAATGTTGAACCAATATTTCAAAACAAATATGTATATTTCCTTTATTAAAATTTTTAATACACCACGTGTTGATTATTGAATATCGGATATTTAGTGAGCCACGAAGTAAGCAATGTGATTCAGGAAGATGATTAATCTTAATGGGTATGGGGGCATCTGACTATGGAAGTTAAGGTGGGCGGTGCAAAACAATTAATGTTGTTATTGGGCGCTGCCTTAAAAGTTGTCAATGTTCATATTGCTAGTTTTTCTATACATTATGCACAATCAAAATGCTTCCATCAACAACAGCTAATGGTGAAGCCAGAAAAATATTATTCATGTATTCTACCACATTAGTCTTAAAAAAACTAATAAGATACATATATTTATAATGTTATATCATCAAAAGATATTTTACAATTACAAATAGATCAGAAATAATATGCACGTCCACTATATTATTCATCTTAGTCCCTTAGAGAAGTGTTGTAGTCCAACAAATATAAATATAATGGTGAAAAAATGAGTGCAACTGACTCGAGTAGGAACTAAATATGTTGAAATCCAGGAAAAAATTAGAAACATTTAGTGACACTAAAACTTTTACATAATGGTAAAAGTAGAGCTTAGAATATTATTTGACATAAGTTAAATATGAGAAAATGGTAGATACATCAAACCTAATTGAGAAACCAAAATAAAACCCAGTTATGAAACAATGGATATTAAAATGTTAAGATTTATTCATCAATTATAACATGAAAATAACAGTTCATGCATAACAGAATTCATCATCTCCTCTTTTCATTCGCAAAATTAATTCCAATGGTTTGTCAGATACCATTGCAACAAGAGGAGAGTATCGTGACTACTAACTCAAAACTAATTCAATGAATGTATCTTGAAGAAACATTTGTCTCGATTCAATTTATAAGTCCCAAGAGTGGTACAATTTTTTCTTATTCTTATATTCAGTCGTTCAATATCATCATTGTTACATGGCACATGAACATTACTCACTTTATTTTCACTTTTGTAGGCAACGACGAGTGCTTTGAATTATTTCGAATTTTTTTGAACTAGTGTAGGATATAGAAGAACTACTGAAGAAGTTGTAGACCTAAAATAACTTTGAGTAAAAGTGGAATGCATGTTTGGTTTTTTTGGTCGACTATATTACCCTTCTTTTTTTAATTAGCACTCACATCGAGTGTCATTTTTCTTATTATTTTCAATGCCATGACATGTAAAGTTGTGACACGTAAAACTGAGATGTGAAATTAATTTCACAATAATTGAGAATAGGCATTTATAAGAGAGGTATAAGCAACACCAATAGTATAGTCATCCTATTTACTAATATTAACACATTTATCATATTTGTTAATATTAGCATTTCTACTAAATCTCCACACTGGAGGCCTTACATTTGACCGTCCACTTGTTAAAATGCAGTGTGGATAATAAGATAGAACATTTCGGTAAATTCTTGATAGTAAAACACTTATGTCCATAATGACGGGGTAAAGTCAATTTATCAACATTGGCATCAACATCAAAGTGTTGGACAACATAAAATGTATTATACAGTACAAAAGTGAGACATGAATAAGATTGGCCTCAAGCATGATATAAAGTTAGTACAATTATAAAACACATATTTTTCCCAAAAAGTTGGGAAGCCATGTAATTATATACCTCTAAATAAGAAAATATAATTCAACACCAAGGACCTCTTAATGGAAGTATTTTGATCATTTCCATGACAAACTTGATAAGAATTATGAAAAGTTATATTATTTAATTTTTTCAAAAAATAATGTCCGACTTTAATTATTTGTCAAGGTATAAGTCCAACCTAAGTCACCTATATAAGAATTAAGATCATTTAACACTATAGCAATGGATAAGACAAAACACTACCGGTGTATCATAAACTGTGATATATCAGACTATTTCACTTCTTTTTTAAACATCTTCATCTTCCATATAATCTCAAGTATCATCTTATTTCATATCCATCTCCATTTCCATTCAATTCCATTCACATTGATGAAATTAAGTTTGTTTCATTCCTTCTTGAAACTTTATTTTGCGAATGATTCCAACGTTACCAACGCCAATATCTTCGGTTCTTTTGAAATGATAGTGCGTTATCTTACGAAATAATCTTGTAGAACCCTGAATAGAAACCCAAAGTTTTTGAGAAGGGACCTTCTAATATATCTCCATGCTCACAATTTGTGCCATTTTTTAGGTGAGGCCTTACCAAAAGAACATAAAAATATATATATAACCAAAAATACTTTATCAGACTCATGGAAACTTTGACTGGTGTGTAATATTTAACTAGTTGTTATTTTATTCAAAATTGCTTTGACTTAGAGAAAATAATTTTATCGGGCAACATATTTTTCAGATGAGCAAAAATATTTGATCAAGACGATGAAAAATTTGGCTTGTGTATAATAATTGACTTATTGTTATTTTGTTAGTCCCTGCTCAGGACTCTAGCAGGTAATTTCCCTATTGACTACTATTCGTTTGATATTGACCAATACAAGTTTTAATGTTTAACTTTATAAATAACTAAAGTAATTTTATTCTAATCTTTTTTTTGCATTTCATTGACTATAAACTGGTGATTTATTCCAAAGTTCTTGACATGTGTCCCACATTGCCAATGAAATTTTCTCACCTCGCAACCTCACCAATTTTCATGAGGATACTACATAGATCTTGTTTAGATCTTGTAAGGTGATTAAATAAATTGGCTTGAGAGCTGAAATATGATTGAGTAAATGGTGCACAAAATGCGTTAAATTAAGCTTCTAGATGTTTTAGTTAAGGAATAGTATGTTCTTAAACTATATACATTCATCTTAAAAAAAGTGTTTAAAAGATTTACCATCTTGGAAAAAATATGTGCACCATTCTGGCCAAAATTCATAGTTCACGCAACTCTAATAACTGCTTTAGGTTAACCCTTCCACTTTATTTAAAAAATATATATACAAATATAAAGATATAAATCTCTAAAAAAAATAATATATTTTAATAAAAAGTTACATGCCCTCACTAATATAAGGTGTTTGTCACCTAAATTATTTTAATACTCATGTAAATTAGTTAATAATATAGGGTGTTTTCCACCTAAATTATTTTAATAGTCAGGTAAATTAGTTAAAGGCCATGCGAAATTAGGTGAAGGATGTATAGGAATGCATTTCTTGCCTTCAAAATTTACCCAATGTTCACATAAATGGGAGCATTCATGTGGAGAATCTCATGATATATAAAATTATTTATAACTACTATTATAAAAATCCTACTTCGATCTTCTGAAGTATCAAACATCCATAAAAATGAGCCCTTTTGAAGTTATGTATGGCAGAAAATTCCATACACCTCTCAGTTGGAGTCATTCAGAAGATAGATTGATACTTGAGTCGGATGCTTTGAAGGAAATGGAGCAAATAGTATGGAGGATTTAACAAAATATTAAACCTGGACACGATAGATAAGAAAAGAAAAACAAACAAACAAACAAAAACTATGGAGAAAAATAATAATAGAGAGGGAGTTCAAAGTTGGGGATCATATTTAGCTAAGGGTGAAACCAAGAAAAATCACCTTAAGAATAGGAACTTGTCCAAAATTAACATGACGATTTAGAGGGTCATTAGAAATTTTAGATAGAGTTTGACCCATAGACTATCTATTAGCATTATCTACTCATATTAGAGTTCATAACATTTTTCATGTATATTTTCTTAAGATTATTGACATGATAGCTCTCACATAATTGATTAGAAAATCTTACAGGTGGAACCTGAGGGAGACTTTCTGGAAGAACGTATTTGTATCCTAGATCCGAAAGAGATCTAGCTCCGCAATGGAGTCATCGTTTGGGTTAAAGTACAATGGAAGCGTTTTACTCCTGAAGGGACTGCATGGGAGCAGGAAGATAAGACACATCATAATTATCCAACAATTTTCCAGAGGGAAGTAATTGGGAAATCAACACCGGGGATGATGTGAATTAAAAGCGGACGACAATGTAATATCTATTGGTGACTATAATGTGTGTTTCCTCTTGTTCAGTTGTAAGTTATTTTGCAGAAAACTGTGAATTACAATAAAATTCTTATGTAAATAAATAATTTTTTATTAATAAATAAATAAATGGTGTTGGAAGGCACATGGGAATGAAACACATGAGTATGAGATTCTGGCAAAAGAAAGAAAACAAACAAAATCTATTTCGTAAATGAGATTGAGATAACTCTTCCATGATAAATATTATATATAAGGTTTGATGGATAGGAGAGAAAATCCATTAAAATGTTTAGCTAGGAAAAGATGCTAATCCTAGGAAAAATACATAAGGCATTGTGGGAGAGAAAGGCAGGCTTTAAAGAAAAATCCTATGCTAGTGGTGTAGAAAACCACAAAGTGGATGACGCTGAAGGAAAAATAGATGATGGAAGAAAGTTGATAAAATTCCTATTAAAGTGATCAACGAGGTTGTTGATTCTTTGGCAATTGATCTCATCTCGGGGGAACTGGTAGATTAGTTCATGCTCGGGTGGCGAGTGTTTCATCTCGAGTGCATTTTCAGCAACAAACATGGTTAGGAAATTTTATTTAAAGCTTATTTTGTTACGTTACAACGATGATTCATGTTTAATTTGATTAGGCTATCTGGTTTTATTAATCTATCGAGCTGCAATTAAAATGTATTTATTTGGGATCGTAAGGCAGTTAGATTTTAAAAGGAAAAAAAAACTATGTTTATTATAACTCAAATCATGTGAAACGTAATGGTTTCATAATGTTAACATATTTAGAGATTGTATATGTATAGTCCCAATTAGACTCTCTTAGGATGATACATATCAACAGGGTTGGAATTTGGATTCTTTATTACCTGTCAAATAATTTTTTTTTGACATTTTGGGTTTTTATGTTGGCCGTCAATGAACGTTATGTCTAAAATTTTGATCTTCAATCAAAATGTTTTGATAATAAATCGACCCTTCATCAATAAAGGTTTAATTAAAAAAATACTTTTCAATCACACCACTGTGTTAATTTTTTCTCACATATTTATAATAAGAAAAAAACAACGTGACCATGACTAAATGATTTGTTGAATCATAAAGGTTGTTTTACTCATGGATGGGATCCATAACTCCCAAACCATCGAGATTCAGTGCTTCTCCCAAACACATATACAAAAATTATGAGTAAATCTAGAAATCTATTTTACTCACACCCAACTCATTGTTATTGCAATCAATCTACTCCTATTTTAATTTCTCAATTTGGATTTCTATTAGATAATTTAAATGTTACAATTTCAGTAAAAACAAATAGATTTCTTTCACCAAATAAACAAAAAACTTCAAAAAAAAAATTCCATCTTAAAAACTTTGGAGTTGACCAAAAACTATCCTCCACAATGCCCATCCTCTCCACCATCATAATATCACGAAATCTAGATAAAGTTCAATTTTAATAAACCCAATAAACTTAATTTATTTAAATATAAACAACATAAATTTAATTTATTTAAATAAAAACAAATATTATAATATAAATTCCAAATATTACGGTACTTAATTATTAATCACTCAATATAATATATTACTGCTATCAAATATATACCTATAACTTTAAATAACATACACCTATAACTTTAAATAACATGAAATTAATTTATTTCAATAAAAACAAATATTAGAGAATTCCAAATATTACTGCACTTCTTTATAAGACTGTTGTTTGAGAGGGTAGTAATGACGTTTTTGCAAAAAAGTGAACAGTAAAAAATACGTTTTAGAACTTTGAAAGCCCATCACAAAAAACGGCTTTTAAAAATTTTTAAACGTGAAATACGGTCAAAATGCCTTGTGACGGGCATTTTGCCCGTCAAATTCCAACCCTGCATATCAATAACATCTTGAATGAAATATCTAATTATATGTTTAAAGGTTCCTTTCTCTGTGTGAATTTATGATGTTGCAATAGAAACATTTTCACGTTTTGTAGATTGTTTAGTTGTTATATGTGATATTTTGGGGTTGCTATCTGTTTCAAAATCTATTTATTTTGGACCAACTGTGTAATAGATTTCTTGTGTTATAAAACCTATGTAACCTGTTCGATATTCTTCAGCTTATTTTAATGATGGGTTTATTGGTAAATTGACATCCAAGGGTGTGCATAATGTTTACTTGATGGGGAGGCTTGAGTGTCAAAGTCAAGTCATGGGAAGTTCTGCTGATTTGGATATTTCCACTGAAGTAAATGACCAAAATCAATAGAAACCTCAATCAGTGGATGTCCCCATGATATAAAACATTTTTCCCTACCTCTGTTCCTGATAAGATTTAGTTTGGCAGGCTTAGGGTAAGAATTGATCCTTATTGTCACTATTAGCGAAACTTAGTTATTCTTCTTCATAATCTAATATGCGATGGTAAAACTAATATAAATAGCGATTTTTATCATTTTATCTTAGCCGGTGTGTGAATTCTTTGCAAATATATTGCAACAAAGAAGGTTTTCTCTATTGAAAATTTATCTATCCATGTGTGTGATTAAGGAGATAAGAGAATGTAAATTGCATGCCTCTAGATATAATGAATAAAGTAAAAAATAATAAAGGATTGAAGTAAGAAAATACGGTCGGTTGATCATAGAGTGACACACACAAAGAATTACATGAGATGAGCAAATATTAGTGTTATATTCTAGCAAAATGAGTGAATATTAAATTGAACTGGAATCACAAGAGGTTTCTTTTATTTAGTATTCGTAGCATATATATGATTATTAAGATTTTCTGAGTAGAGTATATAAATTGTGGAAGTATCAGGTGAAAGAAGAAGCATCGATTACTAAACTAGCTATGGAAAAACTCTTAAACTACTAATACAAAATAATTATAGTGTCGAGAACTAAAAAGGCCACATTATTTATATATATGCTGGAATAGAAATCAGTAATGGAAAATAAATTACTACTAACATCCATAGTCGTGGTAGAAACTAGGACTCAAACGAAATGGGTAAATTATAGGATAGGGATTGACCCTTTAATGAATACAGAGGAGTATTTTTACCTTCAAGCTAGAGTGTTTAGATGAACGACTAAATGAATTTATAAAATTAAGAGTTATTTATCTTTTAAAAAAAAACATATTACCCAATTTTTCGAAATAGAAGACTAGTATGAGAAAATTAATTGCCAGTCACAGAATAAAAGGTTCGTAAATGAAATCATTCCCATATAGCTATAACATAACAATAGGTAATTATATCAAAAACTACAGTATGTGAACTACCATATCAAGGACACATTGAACATTAGAAATTATCAAAGAGTATTAGTTGAAAAAGATCATTCTATAATAATTTCAAGAACAAAAATATACATTTAGCTATATGCAAACATTGAAACAATTATACCTCTACCCTTACGAAAATCGAGTAATATATATATATATATATATATATATATATATATAAAAATGTCAGAGACCATGACAGTCTCTAT
>Ga0213495_10000020_pt1 | contig 20416 bp, 15 predicted proteins | sample Lodgepole_Yose_1_FD_150982 | JGI IMG/M metagenome (GOLD analysis project Ga0213495, IMG submission 150982) | Leaf-associated microbial communities from Pinus contorta in Yosemite National Park, California, United States - Lodgepole_Yose_1 | ecosystem: Host-associated > Plants > Phyllosphere >... | reverse complement strand
GCTTGCGCATCCTTATCAGTCGAGCCTGCTTGTGCATCCTCAAATGGCAAGAATAGGCCCGGTAGGGACTCACTATTCATATGGTGAGGAGAGAAAGATGTTCAAACCTCCGCCTCAGGGGATTGGGTGGGTAAATAGTGGTCGAGCCTGCTTGCGCATCCCCAAATCGAGTTATCGCTTCATTCTTCTCTCTCTCTAGCTAGGAAATCACTCTCATTATATATGTCATTACGGCAGCAAATGAATTGGATTCAAGTTCAATTGACTTATTGGGCTCTCAAATTAAGTAACTAGCTAGCGGTCGAGCCTGCTTGCGCATCCATATGCTCATATATAACTACCACCATAACAAGGACCGGCTATCATAAAAAGATTGTATAAGACCACCCTGTCCTACCGGCTGAAGACAGGCAGGAAATGAAAAGTATAATCCATGCACTTTAGCGAATAAAGGCACTTACTGGACCCAGCACTGGACCCAGCACTTGACCCAGCATAAAGCGAGCCTGAACCGGATAAGCAAGGTAGGACCAGACGTCAAAGCTTGGGCCGAGACTGCCTCGCTAATAAAAGAGAAAGAGGCTGTGACTCTGATCCCCTCTGATTCGCATGGCTCAGCTTGACCAGTTGATGAACCAGCAATTGAAGTTGATCCCACAGAGGCAGTGGTTTTACCCGTTAGAGATCAGGATCCAGATCCTATAGTAGGCTAGGGATAGTTACAGCCCACTAGCTTAGGAGGTTCCCCAACCAACCAACCAGCTAGCCAGGATTACCAGCCCATAGTCATTAGGATTACCACCTATGATTCGGTCTAATCAGTCAAGAAGTAGGGTAGGTATGCTTGCTTGTAGGTTAGGCAGATCAGCCCATCAGACTATAATTAGACCCCAACTAGAGGTACTTGGGCCGGCAAGAACTCATCTACAGGGTCAGGTTAATCCCAGCCTGGAACTACTATTCCTACGGGGAGCTTTTATCCAGCCAGACACTCTATACCGGAAACGAAATAAGATACTACGGGATGCCTATTTAGTGGAACCTAAGTCTCTACGGGGAGCTAAGCAGCCGGCACACAAAGTACAGGTTTAGGTAATCCCGGCAAGCACCAACTTTGAAAGGGCTGGGCCTCCTACTTATCCTTGTACGGCAAGCTATTATCCATCCATGAACTATATGTATGGTCCGGGGCTAATTAAGCATCCATAAACTAGACTTGCTGGCAATATTCTTATTACTGCGGCCCCTATACTGGCGATAAATGGATAGTCTCTCTTTTTCTATTTATCTACATCTACTTTTTTCTTTAAGCATGCCTAAGTTAAGTATACATAGACTGTAGTGCCCTAAGGTTTCTTATATTCAGGGCAACTAAGGCATTACTCCTCACAGCCCTTTGTTTCCAGAGCTTCAGGAGCACCCCGGCTCGTCTAAGCCGCAAGAAGAGTGGAAGGGCTGTGTAGGTGTACGAGGTCAGAGCGGGCGTAGACAAAGCGTTTGAAAGGCCATACAATTAGATAATATAATGCACGCGAGGGTGCTTTAAGATCCTACTTTTCACTATTTTCCTGGCAGAAATGTATAAATACAGTATATCTATCTTTGTATATACAGGATATCTATGTACGGCGGACTCATAACATCCCCAAAGGCCGCCATCGTTAGTAGGAACCGGCTCATCCAAGCACAACCCAGAGTATAAGGGTTGGGAGCCGTGCACAAAGTAAGGGAGACATAGGCAAGCCAAAGCGTCTTAAAGGGCATTATTTATATAATAAGAAACTGCCCAATGAGTTCCTGTAATGTTTTGGGCTGGAGAGCCCGTACTTATAAAGGACCGGAGAGCCTAGCAATGTAATTTGACCTATGGCTTATTTCTGTTCTTTTTGGACTTATTGAGGAATAAGTAGCCTGACCTATGTTATATACGTTGCATACCTAGGACGAACGGGACCGGTTCTATCGCCTAAAGGCCTTCCCTGTAGGCTCTTTCCCTTTCTTATCCCCTGATGGTAATGCTGCCTATTTAAGCAACAAAAGGAGAAGTTCCTACAAGCGCCTGTGACCGGTATATTCCCACTCCAATAACACTAGTGCTTTCCTTGCCCTCAGAAGCGCAAGCCCCTCCGGGACCTTATAGTTGGGATATTGTTCTCAGTAACTAAACCTCTTTCTTATTTATGTTAACGCTCTCCTTCATACAGTTAGGTATATCCTTACCTTATTGCCCTTCCCCTTCCTGTAAGGGCTTTCGTTCGTATTCTGTCACTTTGGCGGGAGAGATTGATTGATTGTACAGTTAGGCCAATTCATAATACGTTACCCTTCAGAGATAGATTCATTTACCAGGTAAATAAGTCCTTTCCTAGTGTGAGTTCTACCAAGTCTATATATATTTCTGTTACTGGCAGGCGTTATGGAGGTAATGATTCAATCAAAGGAGGTGATAATTCAATAATTGGTGTGTTCGTATAGTTAGTTGCCTTAGACCCCATATGCCCTAATAGCATTAGGAAATCGGTATAAGGTGGCTTCTCCCTGCCTGGATATTTTGATTTGACTGGCTCAGGCTGGCTCTTTCGGAAGGCTCTTTCATTGAGAATGGTCACTTACGCATAGCTCAGGTGAGGGTGAGTAAGTAACGCTAATGGGAGGAATTTATCCACAATATGGGCCTAGCTCGGCTTGGGCTTCGCCCTTGATAACACAAGAAATTCATAACCCGTAATGAGGCGAAGAGGAACCCCACATTCCTGCACCCCACTGTTAGCGAGGTACTATTCAATTTGAGTTAACCATTGATTCTATATTGCTCAGTTAGGCGATTCTATCCATTGATAGGTTTCGACGACCACGCTTCTATCATCAATTGAGAGATAAGGTGATAGGTAAGTATTGCTCAGTTAGCTTCTTCCCGCTCGATCTCGTACTTACTTAGCTCGCTCGATATTCTTCCATGAAAGTGAGCCGATTATAATGTAGCTTTAGAGGGATCTTTTTTATGTAATATATTTAGGCAAAAAAGACTACTCTCTGCAAGTGTGTTTAGGAGCAGTCTTTATTTCGCTACTCAAGTTATACCCTTGTTCATGCTAATGGATACTTGCTTCTCTGGCTGGTAGGGAGAGAGGGGACTTCTCACGCCTACCTTCTCTCGCCCTCCCTTTTTCGGTTCCACTAAACCTACTCCTACTTGGCCTTACCCAAGACCAAGGATTATAACTTCGCCTTATATCTTGACTCTACGTGGGCTACTCGGCATGATCGGTAGAATCAGGTTCAATTGAGCAAAGAGGGAGAAGAAGGTGAAAGAGCCTACAGGCCTTCCTCCCACGTGCATGACCTGTTCTGTTTACCGGACTCACCATGGATACCTACTTAGTTTCCGGTTCTTTCCATAAAGAAGATAGACGGACAGATAGACATACTGTGTGTGTCCCCCGTTCTTTCCATAAAGAAGATAGATTGGGCACGCTTCGCGCGCAAACACCTGGTCTTTAACGCTTCGCTTACCAAAGTGTCCGTTTTTTTCAATCAAAAGGAAAGAGACTAACCACTTGTTCGTTCATCACTCACTTGTTCGTTCAACTACGCTTCGCTCCCCATAATTACATTAATAATAGGTCGCTTTGCTAACGCTTCGCTGGGGAACATTTATTAGTCCCCTCCCTTTGGTCGGGAGGAATAAGCCTGAAAACCTTCCCTTCGGTCGGTTTAAGTCCATAATATCATATACAATCACAAGTCTGATATACCCTCCCTTTGGTCGGGATGGCATATTAGCATATATAGATGGATCTTTTCAGTCAATAGAAAGAAAATCATGGAGTTAGGTGTTCTCCTCTCTATATTTAATAAAACACACGGGGATTCAACATTTATAATATAAATGTTGAATCCCGAGAGAATAAAGCGGGAAGAAGAGCGGATAAGGGGTTCTCTCTCTTTTCTTCTTTTCTATTTTCTATTTTCTATTTTCTATTTTCTTAAAGCTCTATTCTATTGCTGGTGTAAAATCCTATCATGGCATCCCATCATGGCATCCCATCTTCCGGGAATCGTGGGGAAGCAAGCATAATCATATCGTAACCTTAATCGGGTCAAAGCGTAGGCCTAGTGAATCGACCCCGCGTAGTTACGTAGCGAGAGGGAAAGGGTAGGCCAAGGTATGGGGAAATAGAAGGTCAAGAAAGAGTATAGGGCGAAGCGCCGCCATCCAATAGTTGGTTGATCCAGTGCATCCTATTTCTGAGCCATCATTTCATCGTTTACACCAATCATTAGTTTGGAGTGGGAGCTGTAGTAGTCAATATAGTGAGTGTAACATCTGAACTAGTGAGTGCAACACCTTCTAAGCATCTATCGGTTGGGAGCATCATTTCCTCTCTAAGCTACGGCATTTCCTCCAGGTTCATCAATAGCCATATTGACTTGCCTGCATCACTTATCCTACTTAGGAATCATGCTCCAAACTTACTGACTGCATTAGATCGGACGGATGGAAGAGCTTCACATAGAGCTGTTGGATGGATTATATGGCGGCATTGCTGGCCGGGATTCTGGGGTAGATGAATGGGATGGGATCGCTTGCTTGAGATCAGAATATGAGCTCACTGGATTAGGATAGCTCGGATCGTTCGTATCGCTGGATGGCATAGAAAACAAACAAGTGGTTATCCATACAAGGCTCAATCCTCCTTCAAGCTCAATGTCTCGTTGCTTGAGTCTGAAGATTGTCGGAATGTGATTGCATGGGTCTGGTCTTTGGTCCCCACCCCCGTATGGGAGATTAGTTGGATCTCCTGGTGGGAGGCAGCCATTCTCCGCACAGCCAAATTCCTACAAGGGTGGGGTAGGATCGTAGCGAGACTCGAGAAGGGTACTGAAAGCCAAGTCCATAATTGCCTTCAGGTTGCTCAACAAAGCTTAAAGGTGGACCACGTTAATGAGTTGTGTTAGCATGAAGCCAATGAGTTGGAATTGCAGATACAGGGGTTATAAATCAATATGTCCATCAGGCTTGGGTGGGGTTTCAGATCTGTCCATCGGCTGCATGACCCCTCAATTACGGGACTGGCTTGCGGGGTTTCTTCTTATTCCTTATAGATAGATCAGAACCCGCATCTGAAAGTCAGGCTGGCATTATCAGGCTGCATGACCCACTCACTGAACAGGCATGAAGGGATAGAGAAAAGTGTCCTGATCTTAAGTTATAAGGTCCTTCCTGGTATTACAAGCAAGCAGAGCTCTTCGAGGGGAAGAAATAAGACCCTTCTCTAATAGAAGGGCAAGACCTTACTGACTGCGTTTCAGGACCCAAACACTACTGATTTTTCATTTCGCCCCCCCTATTTATCAAATTGAAGAAACAACTAGTAAATAGTTTTTTTAGGGCACTGACTGAGCTGAACCAGAAAAGTCTTACCTGATGAGCATAGCGGAAGGTCCCGTTCAGCAAGCAAACTCAGACTTTGAGAAAGATTTGAGGGAGCCCCAAAGAAGGCAAAATGACGTAGAGAAATATCCCTCTCTGGTTTACTTCGCTTAGCCCTCAAATAGGTCCGCCTTCTTCGTCGACTAACAGGACCCTTTAGGGGGCTCGACTGATAAGGAGAGGAGAGGAACTGGAGAAGAATATCGTATACAAAGAGATATCTCATTATATATGTCATTACGCTAAGGTAAGGTGCGAAGCAGCTTTCCCTCCGGGGCAAGGACCCATTCTCTGGCTCGAAGAGACAGAGCCGTATTCATAAATACTCGAATAGGTTATTCTATTAGGTTATTCTATAGAAACAAAGGTCTATTAGGTTATTCCATAGAAACAAAGGTCTATTAGGTTATTCCATAGAAACAAAGGTCAGAGGGGGGCCTCTCGGAGAGAGAAAGAAAAAAGCTGGCATATTATGGTCTTTCCTACTTGTGCCTTTTAGGGGCGGAGTCCTCACTATTCCGATGGTGAGGGTGAGGTAACGAACGCTCGACCCCCGGGAGAGGGCCTTTCAGAAACTTGTGTTGCTCCCGGTGAAATTTCAATAGTATGTTCTTCAAAGCAGAATCTGTCTGTTTCCGAGTTATAAAGGGCACGGGGGCTCTATCCAATGCCGGACCCCATTTCTTCTTAATAGCGGCTAGGGGGGTGGAAGAGATTTTTGCCAAATGAAGTAAACACGCAGTGAGCATTTTCTTTCTCAGTAACTCTTTGGTTTTGCGGGAATTGTGGCTCTTGCAGTAAAAGGCAAGATAACTCACTAACTTGTGACTATAGAGCTCGATGACGCTCTTTTGATGTTTCTCTAGATCGTCCGGGTCCGTAATTGGTGTAATCAATGCTTTATGCGCCTCACATAGAGTAGTGATTTTGTGTGATATTCGGGGTAATGGAGCAAATAGAGTGATATGCCCGTCCGCATAAAGTTTTCTCAATATGCCCAAAAAAAGAAAAGAAGGCCCCCCCCTCTCATGAATAGAGATGGTAAGGCTCAATTCGAGATCAGCTACAAAGGAATTTAGCTCTTCTAGGATGATCTCCTGCTTGATGAGGTTGACCCCGCAAACGCCCACAAAGATGTTATCCGCGTAGCGCACATAATGGACGTAAGGGAAGCTTACTAAAAACGTATGCACCTTCATGTCTAGCTCATGCAGGTAGATGTTCATCAGTAAGAGACAAACCCTAGAGTATAAGTAGCATGGTGCAGCACCGATGTAGCCCTCCACTTTGATGGCCTTGATCTAGGACTTCATTCCATCTTTTTCTAGCTTTTGAACTAGTAAGTAGTAGGCTTGGTAGAGGAAGTAATAAGAAGTGGGTATCTGCCACTAGACACCGACTCTCCTTCTCCACCGACACGATGAGCTGAACCTTCTACCGCCAAAGACCTTGGACCAGGAGACAAACGAGCAGGGGACAACCGAGCACTATCCACTGGAGAGCGGGCCCATCGGGAGGAGGGAATTGCCCAACGAATCCTATTTTTACGACCCAGGCCCCCGACCAATTCACGAATAACAAGCAGCAGGGGAGGGGTCGACATTTTAAGGTACCCGCCTATTTCAGTTACCCGGGATTTTCAAGTCAAGATACCCTGACCCGGCCATTCCCCTTCCACCGTCATGACCACACATTTGAACATGAGGATCACTAGCAGAATGAAGCATCAAAGGGCGAACAGTGCATCTATGTAAGTTATTTCCTCTCTTATTCGTAAGGAAGGGTCTTTAAGAGAGAGACACCTTTCCACGTAGAGTAATCTTAACTGAAAGGATGGAAACTATATGGAGGACTTCATATTTGATTGATAACTAAGCATAAGAGAAAACAACAACTACTCCTACTTTAGATCTGCGTTTGTATTTCCTTGTGCTGCATATGAGGAGGAGTGATGGGATTGAGAATAGTGATTGTTGAGTGAAAGGTGAATTCCCTTCCTCTGTCTGGTCAGGTCTGATATGAGTTGTAAGGGCAGGATATCGTAATAGATCCTCAGCATAGAATAAGAGAGGGGCTGCGCTAAAGGGTTCTGATATAGCCAACAACCTTAATGTATGGATCCTGCTATCTTCTATCTCCATCTGACCTACCGGCAAGCAAGGTCTAAATTCAAGATGAGCTGAAAGGGTTGCTTCTGCTGTTAAGGTAAAAGGGCAGGGTCTCTCAGGTGGATTGATTCTTACTGAACTGGATCACTTATTAAGGAGCTCAGATTAAGAAGGAGCTAATTGTTGATTCAAAGGAGGAGCTACTAATATGGATAAGCTAATTTCAGATCCTACTTGATACGAGTACAAGCTTGATACAGAATAGGTTGGTTGTACTGAAACAAATAAGGTACTTCATCTCCTTCCATAAAGACCGATAGACTAGTTACTATTCCTACTATCAAGACTATTCCTACTAGAGATCCTAATGAACTAATTCATTTCTCTAAACAATCCCTTACTCTCTGCCTTACCATTAGGCTGGCAAGACAGATAAGAGAGACTTTGGAATAAAGACGGTAAGCGGCACAGTGGCAACACTGCCTTCAAGGTTGGTTGTTGGTAGGATATCAGACCTACAGAGGTGGCAATAGAAGCTGGCAAGAGAAGCTGGCAAGAACTGGGTTGTACAGAACTGGGTCAAACTAGTACAGATAGGGGTGAACCAAAAGCATTGAGTGGCAACCAACAGAGTGAAACCGAACAACAGATTAGAGCAGTTAGATAAGCGCTATGGGAGAAACCCCCAGATTAGGGCTAATGAGAGAGGCGGGAAGGAATAACCGTACAGAAGCTATTGAGTTCAACCAAAAGATAGGGTGGTTAGAAAAGCTATTGAGTTCAACTGATGAAGGGAAATAAACTAGCTAGAAAAACCAAAGTAAATGAAGCTTTACGTCAAGTGAACCAAAGGGTGTACATACCGCGGTCTTAGTCCCTTCCTCTCCTTATCAGTCGAGTCACTTTCCTTGATGCTTATTGGGTGGCCCCTCTCAAATAAGTAACTAAAGGGTGGTCGAGCGAGAAATCGATGGCGGCCCGTTGGTCGAGTGACCCCTAAGAAGTAAGGGCCCTCACCTTCCTAAGTCAAGACCTTCCTAAGTAAGGACCTTCCTTTGTAAGGTGAGCCTTTCTTCCTCTCCCTAAGGTTGAGCCATCCTTCCTAACCCTTATGGTCGAACCTCGATGAAGATCGTCAAAGTGGTTCATCCCGGATAGATACCTGAATATCTAATCTGTAGTCTGCCTGCCTATCTCTAAAGGGTCCTGCCTTCCTATCTGAATTATTGGACTTGCCAATCTCTTAGGTAGCTATGGATTTCGCCACCTCATGAACAGCTACTTTTGGGCTTGCTTATCTTATGTGTTCCTATCCTAAGGGCTTGCTAAGGAAGGGTATTAGAGAGTGGTATACTGGAGGGCTAATGGGCGGGCTTATGAGCTTGGGTTTTCTTGTCAATGTAAGGTTAAGGCAGAAGGAGCTAATAATTCAATTTCCCATATAATATGAATTGCTCATTGTGGTCATTTTACCCGATATCTAGTCTGTCTGAATTGAGGTAGGAACTATGGTAGAGAACTTCCTAAAAGCACCCGCCTATATATATAGAATTTCACCATAACCTTATTAGGATTACTAATTCCTAATCTTACTATCTCCTGTAGGCATGCACTGTAACTAAGGCAAGTACTGGAACTCTTGGCTTGTACTTAATGGCTTGCACTGGAAGCTTTCCTTGACTTTCAGGGAGACATCACTTTCATGGTATAGATAGCTCGGGGAATACTAGATAGCGTTGTGGGCTAACTATAGGTGAAAGCTGTTACCGTACCTCTTCTTGACTGATGAAACTGAATAAGAGAAATGAGAAGGTGGTCATCAATAAGGGTAATGTAAGGTGACCGTGTAACAGATGTATTCCAGTTGTTAGGAGAAGTGGCATGTCTGGTTGGTGTGGCTGGAGTGACTACCCGATGTGCAGTCTTATGACCAGTTCATGTCTGGGGCGTTGGCTGCGGGTGTGGCGAGGCAGTGTGCTCTGGTAGGGTAATGGGGTTAGCCTCTTGCACGACCGGGTTAGTAAAAGATACGTGTTTCCTGTCTTCGCCAGTCAAAGCCAAAATAGGAAGAGAATGTTGCTGGGCGTCATGCTACTACCCGAGTGCCGGAGGGGAAACCGTCTTTCAAGGGGGGCAGTCTTATCTGTAAGCTTAGGAACCTATCAAGCTTGGTCTTACCTTAGCTTATCCCTGACCTTCCTAGCCTATAGGTAATAGGTTCGTCCTTCACATTGCTAGCCAGCTCTATACGAGGGATTTGTCATATCCAGCTCTAGAGCCCTGACCTATCGAACTAAAGCACCTTCGTTGCATTGCATTTCCTTCCTAGCCAGCTCTAGTCTAATGGGAGGATGGCAAGCGAACTACAGCACCTTCCTAAGTCACTATCTGTTATAGGTACGAATGGGAGATGGTAGGTACGAACCTAGCCAGCTCTAGCGAGCACCAGCACCTTACGAATGGGAGGATGGTAGGTACGAAGCTATGGAGCTCTATCGAGCAACTACCAAACCCCCCTTAAAATGAAAGTGATCCCCCCCCCAATTCATTGCTCACCATTGGCAGACACGAACGGAAAGTGGTAAGCGTAGTCTATCCATCGCATTTCGAATACCAGCAGCCAGCCCGCGAAAGCGGCTACTCTGGTTCTAAACTTAATAAGAGGCTCAACCCTAATGGATGGAGTAAATGGCCAACTATTCTTTTCAACTATTCCTTCCCCACCCCCCCATAGCCGGAATCTTATCTTGAAGGACCAGGAAGGAAAATAAGACCACCGGAACCAATATTTACGGATTTACCCTATATTCCTTCCCCCGCATGCTTCCCGGGTCCATATTGATTATATCATAAGCTATTTCTTAATGGCTCGGGTGAAAAGCAAGCAAGAGGAAGTTCATTATTCTAGCTAGTAGCATTTGCGCTCTCCCCCCCAAGCATATATATAAGGCTCCCAAAAACTATCGGTTCGGTACCTTCTTGGTCCCGTGGATCTAGATACATGCGATCGGGGAGCCCACGTTATCTCTGCCCCAAAAAAGAAGGAAGGTCAGATTCTGGCGCCCTTTCGTCTCTGTGTTTGCTTGCTCCACTTCTTTCTCCGGAATCAATATTTCGTATAGAATAGCCATTTGATTAGCTTTTCCATCTGATCTGGGACTTTTCGGGCTTATCGAAAAGATTGGGAGAATGAACCGCTTATGGTTCGATCAGTGAGGCGCGAGAGACGGGAACGAAACCCGCTGTTCGGTAAGCCATGCAGATCGGCTAGCTGGTTGACGGGCGAGCATAGCGTATCTCTTCTTTTTGGTTGGTGCTTGTACGCTATCGGCACTACTCTTTATGCTATCTCTAGTGACCGAAATCAATCTCATTATATATGTCATTATGCATGAATGACTCGATATATGTCATTTCGCAAGCAATTAGATCGATCTCGCGAACCTCTGCGCGAAACGATGGGGGCCTTCTCCTTGCTCTATCGGATATGGTATCTCAATAGGGGTCCTTCTCTCTTTCGGGTATGGAGGAACAATGGTAAACAAAAGAAACAATATCATTCAGTGGTTATGCGGCCTTCCTTCTCACTCGTGTATGGTTGTCGGGGTAAGGTGAACGTTTCTTGTTTTACGGATACCTTTTCCTCTCGGCCGATGTGTGACCTCTCTATCTGTTGGTGGGTATCCAGTCAGTGATGGGGGCCTTCTCTCTCGCTTATGAAGGGGGAAACGGCATCCTGCCTCTAATAGGGAAACTTAATGAAAAGGCAATATTCAGAAAGAATCAATTGCTTTAAGTACCCTAAATGACCTGTGTTCATCCGACCCTCAAAAAAACGAGGTTTAGGTAAATGAAAAGAGTGAATTATAAGGTTTTTGGAATTCTGGACCGAGCAAACTTCTTGCCTGCCCCGATCCGGCCATCGATCGATCAATTAAATCAATCCAGGCTGTGTGGCCCCTAATTCTCCATCCTCTGTTCCTCGAATTGCATATCAGCGTATGTAACGCATCTTCATTCCTTCTAGCTTAGGTAATCACATTCCCAAGGTTCCGCCCATATCGGTGGAGTTCGAGGTTGAGGAATAGTGTCGAGGGGGAGGGTTGAAGTCTAGGTAGAGAAATAGGGTAAAGGTAAAGGGATATGTATGACTGCTGCTATGTGGTGTGGGGCTATGACTGGCACTGACCGGTTGGCAATGATGAGCTCCTGGCAATGATTGACTATTGGCTTACTTACAATGATTGGCAATTGGGAACATGGGACCTTCTCTTATCCTCTTGGCCATTGATGTGATCCTTCCTTCTCACTTCCTTCTCACGGGTCTATTTTGAAGGTTCCTCGGCTGGTAGGATGGCTATGTCGGGTGGCTATGATTGGCTATGTGGGGTGGCCCCCTCCCTGTGGTATGTCTGTCGGCAGGGTAGATAGTTTCGAGGTGTAGGTATAGGGAGGGTCAAGGTAGAGGGGGTAGAGGTAGAGGATCGAGTTCCATCGAGGTATAGTTCGAGGTATAGAGAGGGTAGAGGGATATGGTTCCGTGACCACCTCCAGGCGACTGGCTATCGACACGTGGAAATGACTGGATCGACTGCTTAATCGACTGGATCTGGATCAATGACTGGATCAACGGCTTATGCTGCTTGGGCAACTGGATCATTGGCTGCTAAGGCTAGTAGGTAGTAGCTCTCTGGCTTGGCCTGTAACGGCCGAGCTTGAATTGCTTGGTTGCTTTGCTGGGTTCGATAGGTGGACTGGGACGGGGCAAGCCTGGGACATAGCAGTGCTTTTCTGGTTCAGATACGAGTTCATGGTGTTGTCATTGGTCGTGCACTCGCTCGCTGGTGCTCTCACGTACCGGGAAGGGAACTCAACTATCATACCGGTGCTCTCACTGACCCGCTGTTTAGCTGTGCATTATATATTAGTCAAATGTCTAATGGGCTGCCGATCCCTTACTCTGTGAGTAGCTGTCCCGATGTGAATAGCAGCAGCTGTTTCCTGTGCTTTTACCATGTTGTAAGGAGTGGATGGTAGCCCGATGGTAGCACTGGTAAAGAGTAAATGGTAGTACGAATAGCTGCTTTAGTTGTTAGTAGCCGTATTTGCCCAGCTCTGTTTCATGTTTGTAAGTATTCCCTGCAATGAAAGAGTAGCTGTTAGCACCCTACTCTACCTGTCAATGTGGATGGAGGAGTGTACCTTTGTAGCTGTATGTCTGAGTGTACCTATGCTGCGGGTATTCCCTAAACAGGAGTTTCAGCGTTGCCATAGCCTATGTTCTAGCTTATTCTTCAACTGCCAATGGAACAGGACAGGAGATTTTGCTGGCTTTGTTGCGGGTTAATATGCGGGTGAGGCTAGGTAAACAGGAATTGGAACGGATTCTTCTACTGTGTCTGGAACTTTCATTGATGCTAATGCGATTGAAATTGGTGCTTAAACTATTGGGTCGAAGGTCAAGGTGTAGGGCTAAGGACCAACTAAGCACTGAAACTGGTGAATATGAAACAAGGTCAATTGCTTATGCAACGGATGCTTCAACATGTGCTTCAACCGGATCTATAACTAGGATATCCGAAACCGGATCATCTGCTAGGGGTTACCTTGCTATTGACGGTGGTGGATTCGTACTTGGCTTTGTCCCTGCCTTTATCGCATAAAATGCTACTGGTGGGTGGTAAAAAACTCGAAAAAGTAAAAGTAAGCAACGAAATATGCTCGAACTTCAATTGGCTCTGCTACTGACGCTATGAAAATTGGTATTGATGAAACTGCCTTTTAAGCTGATGACTCAGATGCGCGCTTAGATGCTACTTCAATCGCTACTAGTAGGTCTCAATATCGAGCAGATGGAAGGAATTCTAGGCGAGGTGCTAGTGGATCTACTGTTCGATTTCGATCTATAACTGGAGGTGAAGCCTCTGTCCCTGCCTTTGCCCCCGCTACCTTAACCCCAGAGGTGTGCTCTCCTTCCTATGGTTCAGACTCTGCAACAAGCTATCGATCTGGCTTGGATGATGGAACAATAAGTTTTCGAATTGGAACTAAGGCGATTAGAGAGAATGGCTTGGGAATCAAGGCCAAGGAGGCGGTAGAAAGTCGAGTGTGGATCATGAGGATATACATGGGTTGGGTTTTCACTGCCAGGAAACGGCAGGGTTATCTCCATTGTTGGAGAGATTGATACCGAAAAAGGAAATAGAATGTAATAATACCACTGATTGGAAAAAAATAGAATGCCTGATCTGCACTTCATACCGGAAGCTTCTAGGAACGAGTCAGAACATAACGAGTAGTAAGGTCTTATACACCTATTAGGCTTATTTAGAGTCTCCGCCTAAGCTAAGTTCTTCGGAGCGAGAGCCTCTTAGTAGCGGACGGAAAGGAGGGAGTTTGACTGGCGGGGGCTGTCACTGAGCTTAGCCTTTACGCTCTATCGGTCAGTCACAGGTAAGCCTATACGGTTGCTGGCTCTACCGGAGCTGGACCTTATGAGAGTACGGTCACAGGCTGCCTATTGTAGCAGGTCACAGGCTGTAGCCTACCAACCAGTAGTGAAGCTAAAGTCCGGAAGAGGAGAGAGTGAAGTGGTCCTTCGCTTTGCCTCTAATATCGCCAGATTGCTATCCACTTGTTTAAGTCCCATTGATTAAGAACCACTACCATCAGCAGTTGCATTTTACCCAGTCGAAGAGCTAGTTTATGTTGTTTACTAAGATACTGAAGCAGTAGATCCAGCAGCACCACCAATAGCAGCTTATACAGTAGAAGATCTAGTAGCAGTTGGTTAAGCATACCTATACCTATAAGCATACCTAGAAGCATATCCAGATCGATACCCATAACCAGTTGTTTCAGGTGGTGAAGAACGAGACCCAGATCCAGATCGAACAGTAGTTTCAGTAACATATACAGATCCAAATTCATACGCATAAGCAGTAGCATATCCAGATCGAGAGCTTGAAGCATAAGCATATTCAGTAGCAGCACCAGTATCAGTAGAGTAAGAAGCAGAGACGGGAGAGGCAGTAGCATATCCACTAGCAGCTTATCCAGTGGACTCAGCAGCATACCTATACCTAGTAGCGGTGAATGATCCGACAGTAGACTATCAGTAGTTGGTTCATCAGTTTCTTCTGTTGATCCAGTTGTTTAAGCATACCCAGATGCACCAGTACCAGCAACAGCATAAGCAACGGGAGAAGCAAAGGCGGATACTCGTGATCCATACCTTCGTGAGCATGATCCAGATCTTCCATATCGAGAGCAAGATCCAGCTAGTAATAGATATTAAGAGCCAGATGTTCTATATCGAGATTCTGACCCATATCCTTCAGACCCAAAGCCAGAAGCTAGAGAGGTATGAGTAGTTAACCCAGGTCAAGATCCAGACCCAAAGCCAGAAGCTAGAGAGGTATGAGTAGTTAACCCAGGTCAAGATCCAGATCCAAAGCCAGATAGAGAGCTTGAAGCAGATCCAGTCGGTTAAGCAGTCGATTGAGCTTTTGACTCAAACTATGCAGTTTACTAAGCACCAGTAGTAGCAGTTCCTGACCTAGCACCAGTAACACCAGTAGTAGACCTAACATCAGTTTCTCTAGCAGTAGCAGCACGAGTAGCTTAAACTGGCTATGGTTCTCAAATTTGCGTTGATGTTGGGACTGGAAATGGATATGAAGCAACTAGCACTGAAGCTGGCGCATTTACTGGTTCAACTTAAATGGATTACGAGTCAACAGGTGAAACCCCTGCATCTTCATAAGAATGGGTGCTCCCATTTCAAGCACAGTCAAAATGTAGCTAGCTCGGAAAAACGTTCAGTAGTATGTACATAATTGCTGCTTTAACTTAAACTGGCTCTGCTCCTACCTTGACTTCTCCCGTTGCTTGCTTCCCTGCTGCTGGTGCTATTTCTCTAACTGGGTAAACTATAGCAGCAAAACTGGTGCGGGCATGGGCTCCAATCCAATATAGGCTTTTCACCATATGACCAAGGCTACATATAAGAATCCACTGACCAGGGTATCGCTTTCCGCCTAGTTCCTCGCTTTATACTTATGAGCCTGTGCTGGTCCCGTACTCCGTTTATTCGCCACCAGCTCTCCGCCTTTCTATGACGTTCCGCCGCCTTCAGGATGCAGATATGATTAGCCGACAGCGGGGCCTGTACGAGTTCGGTCCTTTCCTAATTCAACGGTATATGGAATAGGAGATGCGACTAGAGAATCTCAAGCTGGTAGCGCCCCAACTTGCGGAGGATCTGCAACTTTCGTATATGCCCCTGGCATTCACTGATTATGAACCTATTGTTCATGAGCTTTCATACACTTCGTCTAATCAATATTTCATGGATATCTACAGTTGATCCCGAAGAGGTAATTAACCGAGTTTCCCTAAAAGCATCCGAGTCAGCAGAGGATGGCAGCAGCACCTCGACTACCAGAAATAGGGACAGCTGCGTAGCCACCAATGTTGTGGTGCTTCCGGGGCCCCTTCGATGCGGGCATTATATATCGATCTCGATCATCAACTGGATTTGAACCCAACTAGAACTGTCTCTTACTTTGCCTATGATGCCAATGCTTTCTTTGCCGCCTTCTATTTATGCCCCCTCCACTTCTGGTGCCTTCGCTCCCACGCCCACCCTACATTGATGAATCAATGTTACCATTGATAGGGTGATGCCTTCACTTAGTCAACTGTCTCCACTTCTGATTGATCTGTATATGGATCTGCGCCTGGAATTGGATAAGCTTCTGGGTCAAGCTTATCATCTCGGGCAACTGGAACTATATTTGTAACTTAGCGAGGTGGTGATGCTGGTACTGCTTTCACTGGGTATACTAAAACTGATGAAACAACTGCGGGTGGTGCGGAGTGTCTGGCCAGCGCGCTGCGTTGTCTTATGATCAATTGTCCCGTGATATGTGGATCATCCGGGTTCAGATGCGGATGGAGACTCATCCTTTTTAGTTCGAGATTGAGACCCCACGGTAAAGGCACGAGAAGCACCCTCGCCATAAATTCCATATAATAGCAAAAGCAGAAGCTGAACCAGCATAAGTAGCATAGGTAGTTCGATAGCCTAGCCAATTTCAGATCTTCCAGCAACTTACCCACCACCATCTTGCCCTTACTTCGGCTACTAGCTTTGATGCTGCTTCCCGCACCCCTTCCCTTGACTTGTTGTCCGACATAGCCACCAGCTATTTCCAAACACAGAAGAAGCTTCACCCATGTCTTTCATCTCCAATTTGGAGCTAAGCCAATTTTTAGTTCTATTTATGGCAAACACGGAATTTCCGGCAATAAGGATATCATAAACATAAAATGACAATATTCTAATCTCACCATCAACTATTCGAGTGTAAATACAATGATCGTCGAAATTCATTCGAAATCCCATATCGCTAATAGCTTGATGAAACTTAAGGCACCCACTGACGGAACTACACTTGATGTTAGGCCCTGACGTAACTCTTCTTTAAAGAAGCCCCCTACGCACCCTTTCCTTAGCGATTCGTCTCCTCACCTTCCCTTAGCTTAGCGAAGATACTGAAAGTGACTCGACCAAAGGAGGGCTTCGGGTTTCAAGGCTAGAAATAGATGAACCTTGCCCGACTGACAGGTCATAAGCTGAAGGGGCTGAGAACTTCAAGTCGGGCCCCTTGTTCTTGGCCAATAAATAAGGTGCGAAGCCGCTTGTCCCTCCGGGGGCAAGGAAATATAGCCTTGCATGCCTTCGAGCAAAGGTAGGGCCCTTCCCCTGCGCCCCATTTCAAAGTCCTGGGTATCAAGCTCTTCAAGGCGGTTTTCTTGCTCTTTACTAATAAATGATGAATGCCCGGTTTCATAGTTACTAGAATCTGTCTGCGAGCGCGCCTAGCATTCGTAGGTCAGTCTCCGCCTGAGGACCCGTCCTTGTATCCCGGTTTAATAATTCCTACGTGCCTTTGAGTAGCTAGTAGTTCAATAGCGGTCGAGAGGACAGGACGCAACAAAGAAATAGTTGGACCTCAGTTCTTTATTCTTGTCCGCAGGTTATTTACTTTTATGGATAGGCAGTTAGGAGGACAGGTCCCCGGTTATCCTTATCTGTATCGGTCTTTCCCCTGCTGGGCTTTGGCTTTCTTCTTTCTTAATGGCAGGCCAAGCGGCCAAGTCCCGTGCTTTCGGAATCCTTTCTTTTAGTCATTTCCACGTGCAAGAACTTCGACTCTCATTGATTGAGGTGCTCTCGCTAACTCCGAGACGGGCAACCGCGTCTATCCCGCCATTACATCGAGGTGAGCCCACCAGTTGCTAGTCTGAGTCTCTGTTCATTTCTCCAGTACCAGAATCAGACGATTATAATCAGACGAAACTATGGATTTTTTCGATGTTCACGAATCGTCTGCCTGTGTGGAACGCCCTTCGACACAAATCTTTCAAGTCTGAACCCCAAGACTGAGCCACTGGACCCTGGATTTTTTCTTGTAAAAGCTCTCCTCACTTCTCCTAAGCAAAGCATACTCATGAACAGCCATCACTTCAGCCCTAATTCCTTCCCCATTCATTGGATTAAGTTGTACAAATTCCTGGGCAGCCTCCATACTCTCCTTAGCCCTTTTCACTCTATCGGGCAGATTAGAGAATTCCTCCTTGTTTAGCTTCTTAAGTACCACCTTCTGCTTCTTCAGCTTGGAGCATAGCTGGAACATCAGAGTGCCTCTCACTGGTTGCTTCCACACCTCCTCCACTGTCGGTAAAAACTTAGGATGATCAGCCGTTAAAGAACGAAGAAGGTTTCCTAACCTTGCGAAGGTCCGAGAGCTTGACAATCATAGGTTGGAACTAGCATGAACCTAGTGGTCACTATCCTCTAAGCCGAGTTGTCACTCCCCTTGACCGAGAAGAGATGACCTCTTTGATCCTTTAGGTTAAGGACAAAAAGCTGTAATGGAGTGGCAAAACTTTCGGTGGGGGAAAGGTATTATTATCGCTTAGCGCTTGTGCTAAGGGCAATCGAATATAAAAAAGAATTCGTAAAGAAAGCTCATTAGGTCAAAACTAGGGGAGGGCTTAGTTCCCTCACTCGATCCACCAAAGGAAAGGAAGGAAGAACTACTTATGTAGTAGAGCATCGGGAGTCAAGTCAGGGCAGCCTGCCTTTACGTAATAGGGCGGCATCAGCGGTGAGCTGTAACGGAGATGTGGATGAGAAAAGGGCTGCTACCGGTATAGAAAGACCAAAAGAGCAATGTTCGGGAGTGCCTGAATGCGGTGAGTGCCTTATGAAAGGGCTGGAGCTTTCTTCGAGAGAGATGGCTAGTGTGTGGGTTGCTGTAGGAAACTGAACGTAACAATTTCTCGTATATGAAGAGGTTCCTTTCTTCTCTGGATTGAGGAACCCTCTAGGCGACACCCTCCGTCGCCTACGACTGTGAAGATCTTTCCCCTTCTATGAAAAGGGGGGTCGATATCACGGGCTAGATAGAGAGACAGAGGCCCGCCGAGAGTCGGGGATGAGGAGTAGCCTTCCTCACCGTCCAGGGAGGGAGAGTGGCTCAGTCTTGGGGATCAGAATACTCGCTTTTTCTTTAAGGCAATGGGTAGCTTTCATGGCGTAAGTCGCATTAGTTCAATCACAAAGGAGAATGGTACCAGAATTCTTAAACAGGGGGAAATCAAGGAGGAAGTGATAGGATACTTCAGTAGACTCTGGAGCCAATCACAACCCCACATTGATCGAGACATCCTGGAGGATACTTTCAGTGCCAAATTGAGCCCTAGTCAGCAGTAGGATCTAGAAAAGGAGGTCACGGATCTTGAAATCAAAGAAACGATGTTTTCTCTAAAAGATGGCAAAGCTCCTGGCCCAGATGGTTTTAATGCAAAGTTCTTCAAGAAAGCATGGGGTATAGTGGGTGATGATGTGATTGCAGCAATCAAATCCTTTTTCAGCTCGGGCAGGAAATGATCTATTGAATAGCACCGCGATTTCCTTGATCCCTAAAGTGCCTAATCCCACTTACCTCAGAGATTTCAGACCTATTTCTTGTTGCAACACGATTTATAAGTGCATATCCAAGATCGTTGCCAACAGGTTGAGGAAAGTGATTCCATCCTTAGTGGGCATTCAACAGTCGGCTTTTGTGGAAGGTAGAAGAATTGGCGACAATATCCTCACCATCGGAATGGTGAGCCCCTACCGGTCCTCCTTGCTCAGGAATTAATGAGGAACTATCACAGGGATAAGGGCTCCCCTAGGTGTGCTCTCAAGGTTTACTTATTGAAAGCCTATGACACTATTAATTGGGAGTTTCTAGTGGCTACTCTCCAAGCCACCGGCTTCCCACAGAGGGTTATCCACTGGATTAAGGAGTGTATCACAACAGCTAGATTCTCTGTTAACATCAATGGAGAACTATGCGGTTTCTTCAGTAACAGTAGAGGTTTGAGGCAAGGGGACCCGATGTCCCCCTATTTGTTCGCTTTTGCTATGCAGGTATTCTCGGGGCTAATGGAGGAAGTCACCACGAACAAGAACTTTCAATTCCACTGGAAGTTCCAGAAGGAACGAATCTCTCATCTTTGCTTTGCAGACGATTTGCTCATATTGTGTAGAGGAGAGGAGGGTGGACAATGTATGGGTAGCAACACTACCTAAGGATATCATAGACTTAGGAGGGCAGGAAAGCACTATTCTCAAATATGAGTTGATGTTTCAGCAAGAGCAGATTGATAGTCTGGCAAAGATGAATCAGGAGCTGCAGGATCAGGATCAGATGAAACAGGAGCAGATTGATAGTCTGGCTAAGCTGACTGAGGAGCAGCATTCTCAGATTAATAGGTTGATTGAGATGAATCAGGAGAATCAGGAGCTGCAGGA